>Ga0182024_10001088_pt1 | contig 70321 bp, 67 predicted proteins | sample P32metaG_FD_120480 | JGI IMG/M metagenome (GOLD analysis project Ga0182024, IMG submission 120480) | Permafrost microbial communities from Stordalen Mire, Sweden - P3-2 metaG (Illumina Assembly) | ecosystem: Environmental > Terrestrial > Soil > Wetlands > Permafrost | place: Sweden: Stordalen...
GATTTCCTCTCCTCTATAGAAGTCATCGTTGTAGATGACGGCTCCACTGATCACACCGAGAAGGTGCTCGCTGAATTTGCGCGCGAACAAACTTCTCCATCGTCCGATAGCGCGAGCGACGGCGCCCGAAGCAAGATCCGCTGGACGTTTCATCGCCATCCGAAAAACCTTGGGAAAGGTGCGGCGATCCGGACCGCCCTCAGCATGGCCAATGGCGACGTGAGCGTGATTCATGACGCGGATCTCGAATACCATCCGCGGGACCTGGTAAGCATGCTCAAGGTCTTTATCGAACAGAGTGCCGACGCGGTTTATGGATCGCGATTTGCCGGCGCGCAGACGCGGCGCGTCTTGCTCTTTCGCCATCAGCTCGCCAACCGGACGCTGACTTTTCTGTGCAATCTGATCACCAACCTCAACCTCACCGATGTGTGGACCTGCTACAAAGCGGTGCGCACCCCGTTGCTGAAGTCGATACCTATCACCAGCAACGACTTCGGCATCGAACCCGAGATCACGATCAAGCTGGCCAAGCGCGAAGCGCTGATCTTCGAGGTCCCCATCAGCTACTTCGGGCGGACCTACCAGGAAGGCAAAAAAATCGGTTGGCGCGATGGATTGCGCGCGCTGTGGGCGATGGCGCGCTTTACTCTGAGCGATGACATCTACTGTGCCGACGAGTACGGCAGCCAGATCCTCGCGCGCCTGTCACGCGCGCCCCGCTTCAACGCGTGGTTGGCGGATACTATCAGGCCGTACTGCGGCGACCGCGTGCTGGAGATCGGCAGCGGAGTGGGGAATCTTACGCGGAAGTTGATTCCGCGCATGCACTACGTCGCGAGCGACGTCAATCCGCTCTATCTACAGACTTTGAGCAACCTGAGCGTCGAGCGTCCCTATATGAAGGCCGCGTTTTGCGACGTTACCGACATGAAGTCGTTTCCCGATGGAGAATACGACACCGTAATATCCCTAAACGTCATCGAGCACATCGATGACGACCGCGCAGCGCTGAACAACATCAAGTCGAAGCTAGCCCCCTCGGGGCGCGCGATCGTGTTGGTGCCGCAGGGGCCGGGAAACTTCGGTACCCTCGACGAAGTACTGGGACATCATCGGCGGTACACGCGCGAGACGCTGGCCCGCCTCGCGGCCGACTGCGGATTCAAGGTGCGTGAGATGCTTGAGTTCAATCGCACCGGCAGTGTGGCATGGTATCTCAATGGCAAGCTGCTGCGGCGCCGATCCTTCGGGCTAGGCCAGATCTGGTCGCTGAACCTGCTGACGCCGCTCATCCGCCGTATCGATGCGACGCTCCCTCTGCCTCCGCTGAGCCTCATCGGCATCCTAGAGCGTGAAGCAAAGTGAGGTGGACTCTTACTACCGATGACGGTAGGGGCCACAAGCCAGGTATGAAAATCGTCGTCGTAGCGGGTGCCCGACCGAACTTCATGAAGGTTGCGCCGATCATCGAGGCGCTCCGGGCGGCTCAGCAACGCGGTAGCGATGTAAGCTACAAGCTCGTTCATACCGGGCAGCATTACGATCAAGAAATGTCGACGGCATTTTTTGATGAACTGGGCCTTCCGTATCCCGATGTCGATTTGGGTGTTGGATCCAGTAGCCACGCGGAGCAAACCGCGAAAGTGTTGGTCGCGTTCGAGAGGCTGCTCATCGAGGAACCGCCCGACCTGGTAGTCGTTGTCGGCGACGTGAACTCGACTATGGCTTGTGCTTTAGCGGCTCGGAAGTTGAACATTCCGGTCGCCCATGTCGAGGCGGGGCTTCGAAGCGGCGATTGGACCATGCCTGAGGAAACGAATCGAATCGTGACCGACGTTCTTTGCGACATGTTGTTCACCACCGAACCTGCCGCCGATGCCAATCTGCTCAAAGAAGGAGTCGACCCGGCAAGAATTCACTTCGTGGGCAACGTGATGATCGATACGCTTCTCCGTCATCGCGGACGAGCGTTGGAACTACGCTACTGGGAGCAATTCGGCTTGAGACCGCGCGAATACGCGGTCCTGACGCTGCATCGACCCAGCAATGTCGATAACCGCAAAGTATTTTCGGGAATTGTCCAGGCTCTATGCGAAATCAGCCGCGAGTTGCCGATAGTCTTTCCGATTCATCCCCGAACAGCGAAGATGGCCCGGGAGTTCGATTTGATGAGCTCGCTTCAAGCGCAACCCGGAATCCACGTGATTCAGCCCCTCCCTTATCTCCAGATGCTGTCGGCGACGAGCAACGCGCGTTTGATCCTGACCGATGGCGGTGGCCTGCAGGAAGAGGCGGTCGTCCTCGGGGTGCCATGCATTACACTTCGGGAAAATACCGAGCGACCAATTACCATTGAGTCCGGCGCGAACCGTCTCGCTGGTTCATGCCCCGATGCGATCGTGCGCGCGGTCCGTGACGTCTTGCATCACACGACTCGAGTTTTGTTCCAACCGGCCAAGTGGGATGGACGAGCAGCGGAACGGATCGTCGACATCATATTACGTGAATTTAGCCGGAGGGCTTCGAGCACTCATACATGAAAGAAGCCAGCAAAGCGGTCGAGAAATTCAAGACTCATCAGGCTCGAATCGGAATTATAGGACTCGGTTATGCGGGTCTGCCGCTCGCGCTGACGTTCGCTGAAGGTGGTTTTAATGTATGTGGCTTCGATATCGATCCGGCTAAGACCGCGGCGCTTAACAAGGGCACCAGCTATCTCCCGCATATAGGGGCCGAGCGCATTCAGAAGCTGGCGTGCGAAGGTCGACTTCGGGCCACTGACGACTTCTCGAGACTATCCGGTTGCGATACGGCGATAATCTGTGTCCCGACACCCCTTGGCGAGGGAAACAGTCCCGATCTCAATTACGTCATCAACACCGCCAAAGAATGCCGGAAATATCTGCATACCGGTCAATTAGTGGTGCTCGAAAGTACCACCTACCCGGGTACTACCGATGAAGTCCTACTACCGATTTTCCAGGAAACCGGGCTCACCGTCGGTGAAGACTATTACCTTGCATTCTCACCGGAACGCGAGGATCCGGCCAATTCTGCGTTCAATACCAAGACCATCCCGAAGTTGGTTGGAGGGATAACGACGAATTGCAGGCAGGTGGCGGCCGCGGCGTACGGAGAAATTATCGATCAGGTCGTCGAGGTTTCTTCGGCGCGAGTAGCTGAATCAGCCAAGTTGCTCGAGAACATCTATCGTTGCGTGAACATCGCCATGATAAACGAGCTGAAGCTGCTGTTCGAGAAAATGAACATTAACGTGTGGGAGGTGATCGAGGCAGCTTCGACAAAGCCTTTTGGATTTACCCCGTTTTATCCAGGTCCGGGACTCGGCGGTCATTGCATTCCGATTGACCCTTTTTATCTCACTTGGAAAGCACGTCAGTATGATTTCGTGACGCGATTCATCGAACTTGCGGGTGAAATCAACACGTCGATGCCGAACCACGTCGTAGAGCGCCTCGCGGATGGGCTCAACCTGCAAGGAAAAGCGCTGCGGGATTCGGAGATACTGATTTTGGGAGTCGCATACAAGCGCGATATCAGCGACGTGCGCGAATCTCCGGCGCTCAAAATAATCGAACTTTTGAGGAGCAAGCTGGCCCGCGTGAGCTATCACGATCCGCACGTACCGAAGCTGATCTCGCGCCATCTGACGGGCGAGATGCGCTCCACGCCGTTAACGCCGGAGACCGTGGCGAGCAGCGATGCGGTTGTGATCGTCACGGATCATAAGGCTATCGATTATGGCGCCGTGGTGCGGGACGCAAAGCTGGTCGTCGATACGCGCAACGCTACCTCGCGAGTCCGCGGTGCTTCCGACAAGGTGATAGCAGCGTAAAGTCGCATTTTGGTCGAAACATAATATCACGACAAAACGGTCTTCGGCGTGAAAGATCGCCTCTTCGAGTGCTCCACCACCGCTAAGGACCATTGGCGTTTGCCGCTAGCCGGGTCATACGCTGTGTCGAATGATTGGTTCGGCGCGAGACCGCGCGCCGTCGCGGACCTTACCTCGCCGGACCGTCCTCTGCCAACGTGCTGTTCTCATCTACGTTGAAGGGTGGAGTGCAATAGTGGCTTGCTCCTTGCTCTAGTTCAAAGAAATGCTCGAATCCATCACCCAAGCACGATGTTTTCGAGATAAAGAATCCTTCAGCATCATTTAACGCAATTAGACGACGTATTCAGCGGCACCAAGTCGCCGGTCAAACAGTCATCTGCCTCGACACAGCGCAGCGCGGGACGACGATGGGGACCGCAGATTGAACGTAATATGAAGGCTCCGGCACACACCGCGGACGCGCGCAACACTACATGAAAAAATGTTTTTCGCGACGTCACATATCTGTCGCTTACAGGGCGGCGCATCGGTTGCCCACAATTTGGATTACTGGTATGTTGCGCGCTACGCATCGCGCTACGCATCAAGTTATGTTTTCGCGTCATCAGTAGCGACTTTTCTCGGATCAACTGGACGATGCAGTGCCTTTTTCTGAGTATGTCTGGACCGAGATAGATAACACCGTCGAATTCTACCAATTGGGACAGGATCGTCTTTTGGATTTTCCTGGACGCAGGGAAATCTTCGCTTTGGGGTTGAGTACTGCCCGGCATGGGAGAGCGGACGCATGCTTAAAACGTGCTCAAACCTCCGCGGACTAAGAAACAGGAGTTCTCTTAAGTTAGGCGGGTTATTGCTAAAAATAGGGAACATTGTTTAAGCATAACAGTGCATCAGAGTAAGACGTAAATAAGGCGTAACATAAAAAATGTTAGCAAACCTTGACGTGACACATGGAGCCAAACTATATATATGGAACCAAACTGGTGACGTGCTGGCGGCGGGAAATCGGTGGGGGAGTAAAAGAAAGGAAGGTACTTTTGCGCGGACGTCCGCTACCAGCGCGGTTCCTTCGCACGGCGGACGCGTGAGTCTGAAATCGTAACGAAATCGGTTCTGTAAGGAGGAACTGTATGAAGAGACTGATGCTGTTAGGAGCGGTCGTGTTCGCAGCTCTGCTGCTGCCGCATTCATCTGCGAGAGCTGCAGATGTTGGCGGATTCACCCTGTCATCGCAGACAAGTTGGCTGGCGGGTCAGCAGTTGGCAGGCGGTGGTGGCGGTTACGGTAACGGTGGCGGTTACAATTGGAGCGGCCCCGACAACGATGACGACCATGACCATGGCGGACAGTGCTACTATGGTTGGCAATGGGGGAACGGCGGCCACGGCTGCGAGCAGCACCAATGCTATCCCCAGCAAATGAGCGGCCGTCAGTGCAACTATAAGGGTGATGACGAGTGCTGCGAAAATAATCACCACCAACACCATCACGGTTGCGACCAGCATGGCGTTTGGCATGATTGGTGGACTTAATTCTTAGATAGTTCAGTGCTCGTGCTACGTAATGATGTTTCTCGAATGGCCAATCCCCCTGACAGGCAACTTTTCCCCCCGCTTCCATCCGCCCTTAAGCGGCGGATGGAAGCGGGCCAACTTCACCAAAAGCGTCGCTCCAATTCGGCGTCGTATGCCGATGAGCTGCTTGTCGCCGCCGGTAGACGTTTCGTTCGAGACCTCGAGGAATGTCGGCGCTTTCCTGATTAAACGTGGGACCGATCCAGTCATTCGGGCGAAGGCTGCAAACAAGCGCCGGCAGCTCAAGGCTCAACGCGTCAAATGCCTGCGACTATGGCGTCAGGTTCGCGATTTTAGGTCTCGTCGCGCTCTCGCCGTGGGTCCTGCTGCTTGGCGATGAGCAGTCGCAGGGTATCGTCGAGATCACCGTCTTCGCGATTTCGATTGTCTGGGCTGGAAAGATACTTTGGATGAAAGCGTCCGGGGAGCAGCAGCTCTCTATCAAAGACGGCGCGGGTAAACTGTTCCTCCCGCTCGGAGCACTGTTGCTATTGTTCGCAGCTCAACTCGTACCGCTTCCCCCGATGATCGTCCGCATTCTCTCGCCCGCGACATATCAAGTTTATCTGGTCAGTCTCGCAGGCTGGCCGTTGACTCACCCGTACAGCGGTTTTAGTGGGTCGTCCGCATTAAATCTCCCTGTTTGGCGTCCGCTTTCCCTTTGCACTCAGCTCACTTTCAGAGAGGTACTGCGGTTTAGCTGCTTTTCCGCGCTAATTTTGATCTCGGCATTCTATTCGTTTGGGAAATCGCGCCGCGAGGAAAGCCGGTTCATCCGCCAAACTGTGCTCTGGATGATGGCGGTTTGCACCATCATGGCTCTCTGGGGATTGATGTTAGTCCTTGTTCCCGAAGCCGGGGACGCCGAAAGCGCCGGACGCGCGCATGGGCCCTTCATCAACAGTGATCACTTCGCCAACTACCTCGCAATGATAACTCCGCTGATGTTGGCTGGCGCGTTGTATCCGAGCTCGTTCGTGGAGCAATCCTGGCGTATCCTGTTTCGAATAGTGTCCGGCCTGGCATTCCTCATCGCATCCTCTGCGATATTCCTGAGCCTCTCGCGTGCCGGCTGGATCATCTGGGCTCTCGGTAGCTTCTTGCTGATCTGGCTCATCGGGTTCTCGCGCAACGCTGCCCAAACGGACGGCGACGGCGAAGTCCGCGTCGCGCTCGGTCGATGGAGTCGGATTGCAATTGGTGGTGTAGCTGCGTTGCTGTTCCTCGCGTGTAGCTCATATCTTCTGGGTAGTAGGGGCGACCAGCTTCTAGCTGAGCGGATTCGCGAGACCGGTAGTAACAACGATACGAGCTTTACAAGCCGAGCAGAGGTCTGGAAAGCATCTCTATCGATGCTGCGTGATTTTCCAGCGCTCGGAGTAGGCCTCGGCTCCTGGCCGGAAATTTTCGAACGTTATCAACCGCCACCATACAACGGTCTTTATTTATGGACCGAAGCACATAACGATTACCTCCAATTCGCCACCGAGACCGGTATGGTGGGGGTTACCATTTTCGCGTTGTTCTGGTTGCCGCTGGCGGTTTTTCTCGCACGCGCACGCGCGAGCCTCCCCTGGCGCATGGTTCCCCTATATACGGCGTTGCTTAGTGGCATCGTCGCGATGTTGGCGCACGAGCTAGCCGACTTCAGCTTTCGCATAACTCCGAACGCGGTGCTCTTTTGCGTACTCGTGGGCGTCGCGCTGAGAATCTCGCGAGGAAGTGAGCTGGCCAAGCTCGAGAGCGCACCACCCTCATGGAAGTTGGCTACACTTGGAGCGGGGGCTGCAGTTGTGATGATTGTCTGTGCGATGACGCCAAGCGCCCTCGCGGATAGTTACGACGTCTATTACGATCTTTTATCTAATGAGAGCCGCGCCAGCATACGACCATCAGCGGAAGCCGTACCTGTACTGGCTCGGCTCATAGCGGAGCATCCTGGCCGCGCCGATCCGCATCTCGCGATGATCCGTTCGCTGAAACGCGAGAAAAAATGGACCGAGTTTGATCGTGAAATTGATGCGGCGATGTGGTTACAGCCCATCAACCCGATTGCGCGCGATTGGCATGTTTTTCGACTTGGGAAGTCCGGACGAATCCCGGAGGCGCTCGCCGAAATAACTCGGTCCGTATATCTGGCGCCTGACTTGGGCTCCCATGTTTCCCTTTTGGATAAGGACAGATTGCTGCGTCTGACAGACCCGGAAAAAGCGGCCGTAGAAATGGGCATCAAGGAAGCAGTAGACCATGGAAACCGAGGAGCGATTGACCAGCTGAGCCAGTTTCAAATAGAGCAGGGCTACCTCGATAAGGCCGCGGAGAACTATAACTCAGCCGCGATCCGTGAAAGCGAACCGGAACTTAAGAGCCAATATTTCCTGAACGCGGGTCGAATTTACGTTCAAGCGGGCAAGCTTGACTCGGCAGAACAAGCGTTCCGAAACGTCCTCAGCAACGATCCTCAGAATCAAGCCGCCTGCCAGGATCTGATAGATCTTCTCGTTCGTGAAAAAAAGACCGCGGCGGTTAATCGTTTACTGGACGAAGCCGCCCAAAACGGCGTAGAGGCGTCGCCGCTATGGTCGACATACGCCCAAGCCGCTGAAAGTGCGGGAGATCCGTCGACCGCTGAGCAGGCGGCTCGTGTAGCTCTGCAAAACCGGCCGTCAGATCTCGCAACAATGAGACTTCTCGGCAGCTTGTATTTTCAGCACGGGAAATTTGCACAAGCTGCTGCAATCTTTGAAGACGTGACGGAGATCGACCCAGACTCCGCTCAGGACTTTTACATGCTCGGAATTTCGCAGGAAAGTGACTTTCAGTACGATGCCGCTGATAGCGCCTTTCGTAAGGCATTATCGCTTCGGCCGAACGAGACGGGTTTCGGCTCCCACTACCGTGAATTCCAGGCGAAGCTAAAGCAAAGCTCGGCCGATACGGTAGGTCCTTAGTTTAACCTGACATTAACCTGACAATCAGATTTCTTAGAATGGATTTTGACCATGATAGGGCCGGTTTTGGAATCATTGTTTAACCTTAGAGGTGTACCAATTGGGCTTGAGGGGCAATCACTCATCGACCGGAAATCCGCAGCTGCTGACCTTTCCAAGAAGAAGTTAAATGTGTTATGGCTTCAAACTCGACTTTTTGGGGAGGCGCATTGTACGCTCCACAGCTCGTCTGCGTGCTAAAGACTATTTGGTTCCCCCGAACTAATTTGTAGTGAGTCGCCAACTACCATGAAGAACTCGCAGTGGACGCGATCGGAGAGCCCCCTAGTTGAACAAGTGCCGAGGAATCTCAGATGAGGTGGCTCAACATAACCCACTCGGTAAGCCATCAGCGCGATCGGTGCAACAACTCATGATTCGTAAACTCGTGCCGGTCGCGTTCGCCGCCTTGGCTTTGTTCTGGCTGCCGGGTTGCTCCCCTTCTCAAGACGCGCACCCCGAAGCGGCAAACGAGACTATCAGTCCTCCGGTCGTAAAGGGGGCAGGCGAAGTTGGTCCGTTGTCTGGACTATTGGCAGAAAGCGCCGATCAAAACTCAAACGAACTCGCCCAGCTATTGCAGAAACGGACTCAGCATAAGCCTGATCTCGGAATCGGGCCCGGCGATGTGCTCGAGATTTCGGTGGCTGGAGTGGATGAGCTTCAGAAAAAGCAAGTGAGGGTGGACGGCGATGGATCCGTAAACCTACCGCTTCTCGGACGCCTCGATGTAGGAGGACTTTCTGAACAACAATTTACGGAGTTAGTTAAAGAGAAGCTCCACAAGTTCATGTATCACCCGGACGTGCAGGTGTTTGTAACCTCATACAACAGCAGGGAGGTTGCAATCACAGGAGCTGTCCATAACCCGGGCCTGCTGACGATAAACAACCCCAATGAGACGCTGCGCAACATGCTTCATCGTGCCGGCGGGCCGACCGAGTTGGCAGGCCGCCGCTTACTCCTGACCCCTGGGCAGGAAGGCGCCGTCGGTGGGATAAAGCCGGCGGCGTTCGATACCGCCAACCCAGGCACCCGAGGCGCTTCCCAGGATACGGGGCAGAAGTTGCTGATCATTGACACCGACCAGAAATACGATGACCGGTACCTCGATCTCCCGGTAAGACCTGGCGACGCAATCTATGTACCGCCCGGCGGAAACGTCACGGTCGTGGGCTGGGTTTATACCCCCAAGACCGTACAGGTCTCTCCCGGTCTGACAGTATTACAGGCGATTTCCGCAGCTGGCGGTCCGCTGTTCGCGGCCGACAAGACCAGCATCAAACTGATTCGGCAGAACTCCGTGGGCTCGCCAGAGGTATTCGCGCTAAATCTTAACCAAATTGAAAATCTTCAGCAGACCGATATTCCTGTTCGAGATGGTGACGTGGTGCAGGTACCATACTCGGTCGCGAGAATTCCCGGGTACGGCGTTTACTACGCTGCCCAAAGCCTGATCACCTACGGGCCCTTCATGCTCGTTTCTGGCGGGATCTAAGTATGGGATACCATGCTGAAAGAACCCGCGATACCGGCTCCATGATGGCAGAAAGTATGCTCGATTTATCACCATCGGGGGATCGAAATTGAGAGAGCCATCGCCATACTTTATCAGGCCTAGCTTTCCCGATCAGCCCGACGCCGTCGAAGTCGTCTCGTCTATTCCTTTCGATGACGACGAGAGTCAGATTGATCCTTGGAAGTACTGGGCAACCATCCGAAAGCACGAGGTGCTCATAATTTCGTGCGTGGCGGTCGCAGTAATATTCACAGCTCTTTACGTATTCCTCGCAACCCCGCTGTACACGGCTACCAGCACGATTCTTATCAAGCCCTCGGCGCCCCAAATCCTGGATTCGAGCAAGGAACTGAGGCCGCAAGAGGAAATGCCGGGAGAACCCGACTATTACAAAACTCAATACGAGATCCTGAAAAGCCGGAGCCTTGCACAAAATGTTATCGACGCAGAAGGCTTGAGTATCAATCCAGTTTTTACTGGCGCTCAAAAGAAGCCTGGAGTCCTCGGGACTTTGTTTGCGAAGCTCTCAACTGCGATTGGTGTGCGACCACGGACTTCACTCGATCATGACAGGACTTCTAAATCCGCGCTTAAATCTTCGCTCGACGGCGAGGACCATCTTCAAGATGGTCAACAGAGACTGTCAGAGCGGGATTCCGATCCACACCCACCGGCTGCTCCTGGCTCAACTCGCAATTGGTTGGTTGATTCCTACTTAGGGGGTCTAAAGATTACGCCAGTCCCCGAAACGGATCTGGTTCAGGTTAATTTTACCAGTTCCGATCCTATCCTGGCGGCCAAACTAGCCAATGCGCATTCCTTGGCTTATATCCGGCTTGGAATGTCACTCCACAGCCAGGCAAACGCGGAGGCGGAGAAATTCCTAAAGCAACGGCTGGTCGAGCTGAAGGATGCGCTGGAAAAATCCGAGATCGCGATTAACGACTATCGAAGGAGCAAGGGAATTGTTCCAGGGCTAATGTCTCTGGACGGCAAAGAAACGGTCGTGCTCGAACGTTTGGCTAGTCTGAGCAAAGATCTCACCGAGGCGCAAGTCGCGCGTATGGCCTTGGAGTCGCAGGTTTCCCTCATCAAGAAAGGCCACAACGAATCACTGCCCGCAGTCCTCGATAGTAAGACAATTCAGGAGCGGCAAGCGGAACTGGCAAAGCTCAACGCTGACTATGCAAGTCTCTCCAACCAGTTCACTCCCGACTATCCGCCCCTGGCAAAATTGGAAGCTCAGAGGGAGGAAGTTTCGGAGGAACTGGACAAGGACACTCAGACTGCCGTCCAGGGAATTGAATCAGCCTACGAAGCGGCTCTCGGGAAAGAGACCAGGCTGCAAACTGAAATGGAGAATGAGAAGAAGTTTGCGCTGACGATTAACGATTCGGCAGTGCGATATGCCATTCTTCAACGTGAGGTTGACACCAATCGGGAGTTGTACAACAGCGTCCTGCAACGAATGAAAGATGTTGGGTTAGCCGCTGAAATGCCGACGACCAGCGTTTCCATCGTGGATCGAGCGGAGGTCCCCAGCATTACTTCGGAGCCGAAAAAGGCGCTCAATCTCATGACCTCCCTCATAGTGGGGTTGATGGCGGGAATCGGTATCGCCTTTCTGCTCGAATATCTCGATAACACCCTGAAAAATCCCGAGGAAGTAGAGAAATATCTGAGGTTTCCAAACCTCGCGATAATCCCTAACTTCTCTCTTCTCAATGAAAAGCGAAATGAACTGACGAAGCTGCCGCCACCGAACGGCGCGACCCAGCTGAGTCCTCAGAAATATTCGCAGGACGTGCTTCTTTCTTGGGGGGTGTATTCGCCGGTGGGCGAGGCGTTTCGCGTACTTCGTACCGCGCTGCTACTTTCGCGCGCGGGAGCTCCCCCAAAAATGACCCTGTTCACCAGTGCTCTTGAATCCGAAGGTAAGACGGTGGTGTCCTGCAATACAGCTCTGATGTTCGCCCGCACTGGGGCTCGAGTCCTTCTGATCGATACTGACCTGCGGCGTCCACGTTGTCACAAGGTCTTTAAGATGGACAATCACTTCGGCCTTACTAATATTTTGACTGGCAACAACGGGCAGCATGAAGTGATCAGGGAAACGGGGGTTGAAGGTCTACATATACTAAGTTCGGGCGCGACTCCTCCCAATCCCGCTGAGCTAATCGGTTCGACCCGCATGCGCGATCTCCTGATTGAACTCGGCGCACAGTACGATTTCCTTATTATCGATTCGCCGCCCGTGATGGCGCTGACAGACTCAGTCATTTTATCAACCATGGTCGACGGCGTAGTTGTAGTGGCGGACGGTAGTCGAACTCCCAAACAGATCGTTCGAACGGCAATCGCCAGGCTGAACTACGCCAGGGTGAAAATCTTCGGTGTGGTGCTGAATAAGGTGGACGCTAGAAAGTCGCAATACGGGTATTACTACCAACCGTATAGTCACTATACGAACGGCTCGATGGCGGAAGCCGCGGAAGAAGAGACTTCTTTCCCGGCTTCCAATTCGAACGGCTAGACCTTCATCTATTCCGTTAAATAAATTGCGTTTCCACAGATGGCTGAGTCTCCGGATCTTCAGATTGCTTCCACACGTTTGGTGAAGTGAATCTTGAACAGCGACATGGAGGTTCGACGCGGGAGGACACGTCTGCCCGCTCAATGGTAAGTATCGTCGTGCCGAGCAAGGATCGACAGAGCAGCCTGAATCGTCTTCTCGATTCTGTCGCACGTCAGAGTTACCGTCCTTAGGAGATCATCGTGGTACGATGATGCATCGCACGTTCCGACTGAGGTTCTTGGAGAAACGAAGCTCATTCGGCGTGAGGTTAGCGGCGGTCCTGGCCTCGCTCGAAATGACGGGTTCGCTGCTGCCTCGAGACTCTATATTGCGGGCTTCGATGACGACTGCGAACTGGTAGATCGAACGCTTATATCGCGCGCAGTCGAAATAATGGCTCTGCATCCGCGATGTGGAGTTTTAGCGTTCAGTCAGGTTGCGCCAGATCGACGAAGTGTAATGCAGGTGTCGGTGACTAGCACGCCTTGTCTGGCGCCGCACTTCTATGGATTCGGCTATCTCTTACGGGCGGAGGCGCTCCGACAGACAAGGGGGTTTGCGCTTGGCTACTATCCGAGGAAGTTGAGTTGTCGTTAAGTCTCCTCGACGCTGGCTGGAACATACTCTACTATCCCGACCTGCAGATTGTTCACCACCATGAATGGGAAGGCCGCGATTGGCGGGCTTTCAAACGAAGAATCCTCCGAAATTCAATTCTTACGGCGTTGCTCCGATATCCTATTTGGATCCTTCCCGTAATGGTTCCCAAATACCTGGCCGAACACATAAGACAAGCCGGGGTACGCAGCGCCGAATCTCAGTGGTCTCTCTTTCCAAGAGATGCGGATTGGTCTGGTGCCGCTAGCGCGCTAGTTGATGCATGCGCGAATTTTATCGAGGCTCGCACCGTCGACACTCTATCAAGTGGGCTACGCTTCGAAATTGGCGACGCCTAAGACGGCATTCCGAACCATTGGGAGCATGATGCGTCTGCGCGACAAGCTAAGCGTATGAAGCCGCATGCGGTACGCCGCATGGCGAGCGTCTCGGTCAAAAGCGGATCTGGTAGCTCGGATGCAGGACGGAACATCGGTTATTTTGCGACCGCCTCCCACCGATGACTTGACGATCGCCTACGAAGTGTTCGTCGCCGAAACCTACAAATCTCGTCGCTCCATTCTTCCGGACGACGTCCGTTACATAGTTGATATCGGTGCCAACGTCGGATACACGATTGCGTATTGGGCCCGCGAGCTCGGAAGATCGAACAGTCCTGCTAGACCCGATCGCGTTGTCGGTGTCTGTCTGGACGCTTATTTATTGATCACTCTGGTAGCTGCGTCGCGCTTCTCTTTCCTTTTGCTCGATCACATCTTCAAGTCTGCTCGAACCGGCAAACGTCGGGTGTTGATCTTTGGTGCCGGGACAGGGGGAGCAGGGCTCTCACTACTCCGGTATATCGGTCCACCCACGTTCACGGCGGCATCGAGACACATCTTCGAACAATATGCACGCGGCTCGCGAGACAACTCAAGGTAAGAGTGTTGGTAACGAGCGATGGGCTGAAGCGTCAGGAAATAACCGAGAACGGGTTTCGAGTCACTAAAGTTGCCAACTGGTTAACCTGCGTCGGTGCTCCTCTCTCGCCGGGAATTGTGTTCGAGATGCGCCGTTCGAAGAAAATGCTCGTGCACGTGCATTGGCTAAACCCAGGCGCTGTACTGGCGTATCTTGCAGTTGCGCGCCACAAGCCACTAGTTGTTACTTGGCACTCCGACGTGGTCCGTCATAGGCGATTAGGTCGTGCGTTTGAGCCAATCTTGAAGCAATTGCCCTAGCCGCGGCGTTGAACTTACTGCTCGACGCGCGGACCGGATCGCGCGCGGCGTGGGGCGGCGCCAGTCAGACGATGCGCCGGACTTCTCCGACGATGCGCCGAACGTCAAGAGTGCATAGCCGAATGAAGGTCAGCACAGCGGAAAACATTCTGTGATTTTTTGCCAATTGCCAAGGAGATTTTCTTTAGGGTGGGGGAATTTATAGTGAAAAGCTCAAAACTGATGGCCTTGTTGATGCTGATTGCTGCAGCCTTTCTTCCGCCCGCATCAGGCATGGCACAACAGAATACCGCGTTCTCAGGACCCGTGAGTATTCAATCTAATAACGCCACCAATTCGGCGCTCGAAGTGAGCAGACAGGGGTACCAGCCCGCGGCTATTTCATCTTTCACCAATGGTGGAGGTGATGCGTGGGATCTTTACACGCTTGTCGGCAATCAGCAGGTGCGGCGGAGCTTCTTCAATGATTCCGGCGCGTTCTACTCAAATTCATGGGCGGTAATTAGCGGTACCACCTCAAACGCAGGAACCGCTTATCAGTATCCACTTTTTCCGACGAACGACAGCTTTATGCTGGGTCTCTGGTCAGATATAACCGGGCCCGCACTCGTGCTCCGACCCAATGCAACCTCACATCCGGACCCGACCCTCGGCAGCCAGGATAATTACGGTAACTACCGGATGGCGATTTTTCCGGATGGGACCCTGCAGTTTGCGGGTCCAGGTTCTACTTCCGGCGGCTTCTTCGGGGCCGGAACCCCATTCGCCCAGACCTCGTTTGATACGGTCCTGCATCGCGTTGGACCCGGTCAACTGCGCACCGAAGGATCGTTCTCCGCGACTTCAATCGCCGACACCCCGAGTACTGTTACCTTGTTGAACGACTCAAACGCTCAGACGACTCCAGGCTGTGTTGTGAGCGCAGATCCTGCGCGAGATCTCTCCTACGTGATGACCTCGAGTGATGCCGACCCGACTGTCATCGGAGTAGCTCCGAGTACCATCAGTAGTGGCCAGCGCGGCGGTATCGCCGTGGGCGGCGTAGCATTGGTAAACGTTTCTGGTCAGGTCTCGCGAGGTGCGCTGCTGGTGAGTGCGGGTTCAGCTCCCGGGATGGCGCGGGCTTTGGGGCAGAATGAACAGCCAGCGCCCGGGGCGGTAATCGGAAAAGCATTGTCCGCCAATTCAAACTCGACCGGACAGGTGCAAGCGTTACTTCTACTCCGATAACTCTCCCTCAGGCGGCAGTTTAACTTTGCTTTCGAACCAGACCGAATTATCTGATTCAAAGGGCGCACCTCAAGCGCCTCCGACCGCGATGATGGTATGCCCTCATTGTCGGTTCGAAAGCGGTCGTGATGTCCCACTGACCTCGCACTGCCAATGTCTAACTTGCGGCACCAACTATCCTGTGGTCGATGGTATTCCGATTCTGTTCCGCGATCCGGAACTGCGGACGCAGGTGCTGCATCAGACTGAAGCCGATCCGCGCACTGCATTCTATCAGACCGAGGACCAGTATCTGCGGGAAGATGTCCCCGGTGAAGAAGCGATTAAGTACGGCATAGAAAAGTCCGCCGCCCCCGGGCTGGTGCTGGAAATTGGCACTGGTAGTGGCGCGTTCGCTGGTATCGGTGACGAAGATTATTGCGGGCTGGACTTCTCCCTTACCCACTTGCGCTCCAACTTGAAAGGGTACCGGCGAATCTGCGCGACCGCCGAGTTGATCCCCTTGGCCTCGAGCAGTTGCAGGGTCGTGTTTTCCGTCGCGACATTAGAACACGTGCCCCGGCCCGATCTCGCATTCGCAGAGATCGATCGAGTCCTCAAGCCCGGTGGCGTTGCGGTTCTGCTACCGGCGTGGCACTGCCGATGGTGGGCAGCCGACGGACTGCCGGTTAGAAGCTATCGCGAACTCAGTTGGCGCATGAAGATACAGAAAGCGGTAATTCCGGTTTGTGATTCGAAGATTTTTCGCGCCTTGGGAAGTATACCATGGCGGGCTTGGCGACGTGGCGAATTCGTGCTGGCTAACCGCCCAACCACGCTCTGGTGGAAGCCGTTGCGTGCGAATTACGAAAAATTCTGGATGTCAGATTCTGATGCCTGCGCCTATATCGATTCGCACGAAGCCATCTTGTACTTCGAAAGTCGAGGATACGAAATTGTCGCTCCTGCTCGCGATGGCTTCAAGCGAATCTTTCATCGAGCCGGTGCCGTAACGGTGCAAAAGCCCGCACGCTCGGAGCGAAACGCAAACGCTACGAACTGAAATCACCATGCCGATGGCTCAAGCGTCAGGCGGTTCTGTGGAGCGTCGCCAACTCGCCGAGAACTACATCAGCATAACTGACGGTGAGCTGTCTCTAGCGGCCTTTGAACGCCAAGTCCCGGTGCTGAAGGCTCGCTTTGGAAAGCTATTGCCGACCGATCGAAAGGCTTCGATCCTTGACCTGGGATGTGGTACCGGAGGGGTTCTCCATTTCCTGCGGTGCGAAGGGTACACCGCAGCTCACGGCGTCGACTTAAGTTCGAAACAGATCGAGACTGCACGGCGCCTGGGCATCTCGAATGTTAGTCAAGGCGATGCGATCGACTATCTAAAGCAATCCGCCGGGGACTTGGACTGCATTCTGGCAATCGATGTAGTTGAACATTTCAAGAAGAGCGAAGTGCTTGGTCTTCTGGAAGCGATATTTGCGAGATTGCGCAGTGGCGGAACGCTAATCGTGCAGACGGTGAATGCGGCGAGTCCGATGTTCGGCAGTATCCGCTACGCTGACTTTACCCACGAATTGGCTTTTACGCAGGAGAGCCTGAGACAAATCCTGGAATGGGTCGGCTTCAAAGACTTCGAATTTTATGAATGCACGCCTTTTGTTCATGGCCTTGCCAGCACTGCGCGATGGGTACTCTGGAAATTGGCAAGATCGTTGATAAACGTTTATTTCGCAGCTGAGGCCGGTTACCTTTCGAACAATATTCTGTCACGCGATTTGGTTGCGATAGCTCGCAAATCGTAGCGCAGGAAATATCCGCATGCTGACTCGCTTGTTCACCTTGACAATCATTGTCTGCTGCTGCGTTGTTCTAGTTCCCGTCGCGGCGCGATCCGACGACACTGCTCAACTCCAGCAAGATGTAAACGCGGCCCTTGCATCGCATGTCCCGGTGACATTCGCGGCGCGTCAGTATCACCTCTCATCCACTATCAAGTTCGCACCCCCTCCCGGACAGGGCCGCCTCGAAGGATTGGCCGTCCATGGAGCCGGAGCGGGTCTTACCAAAATTGTTTGGGATGGTCCCGCCAATCAATCGGTGTTCTCGTTCACCAAAGCCAATTTCGGGAACATCGATGGCTTTATGGTGACCGGAGGCGCGGCGCTGGCTGACCTGGATTTCGCCGGCGGCGGTAGCTCGGCGGGAATGCAACTGAGCTCGATTGTCACCGACAACAAGGCCAGATACTCATTTAGGTTCGGAAATCCGCAGGACCTAACCCAAGTCTCCGAATACTCCATGCGCAGCGTCTTCACCTACAACGCCGGCGTCGCGGGATTCATTATCGAGGGAAATAACAACCTCAATTTTAACTTCTACAACTGCTACTGCTCTCACGAGCCGTCCTGCGTCAGCAACGACCCACGTCCCGATGGCGCCTCACAAACCGGAGGCAACTTCAACTGGTTCGGCGGCGGCGCTAGCGACACACCTCCGGGCAATTCCATTCCCAACAGCGCCACCTTCTATCTCACAGGAGTCGGCAACTACAACTTTGTCGGTGTTCGCGTGGAAGACAGTGGGACGTTAATAGGCACCTCACCTTCGACGGTCCCGATGGTTGTCAACTGGATTGGCGGACAGTACGCCAATGCGAAGGAAGCCAATCGCGGAGCAAAGATTATAGATTTTCAGTCGGGTGGGAGCTTCCAGTCGACTCATTCTCTGTGGCAGGCCGACGGTAAGTTCGCCTTCGCCCCGAGCATTCAAGCGGCGAGTTTTGATGATGACATTCTCAGGGTTGGTTCGGGTCCGAATAAGAGTCGCGATTTGAATAGCTGCTTCGCCGACAACCCGGCCGGGGCTGCCTCCAAGATCCGCAAGAACATCCATACCTACTAAAGTTGCCGGTAGTATAAGACGTGTCTCCCGCTGAGTTTCCATTCAGGCAGGATCGAGCTAATCCGCCACCAGTCCGTAGCCGCGACGCCGCCCCGTCGTCGGCGCGACCGGCAACATTCTGGTACCGACTCTGCGCCGCGCCCTTATCGAAACGAATCAGCGGATCAGCGACTCGGCGCGTCGCGTTGGTAATCGTAGTCGCTGTTTTAGCCTTGAATCTCATCGCGCAGAATAGTCCTACTCCCCTCGAGCGGATATTGGCCTCGATAGTAATTGCGCTCTCCATCCTCCCCGCACTCTTATGGCAGCTCGGCTGGCGTAGACGCAGTCCGATCATGCCGATCGTCGGAATCCTGTACGGCGTTTACTATGGCCTGCCGCTTTTCTTGCTTGACCACTATGGATTCGCTTCATACAGCAAGCAGACGCTCGCCTCGCAGGATATCGAGTACGCGCTATGCCTCACGATCGTTGGGATGGGCGCGATGTATGCCGGTTACTATTTCGGTCCATCGCTAACGGAAAGAACCGCTCCACACTTGCGGCTGAACTGGGATCCTAACGTCGCATTGGAACGTTTCGGAGTGGTTCTGGGGCTCATTGGCTTATTTGCCTTTTATCTGACCGGCGCGCACCAATTGCCCCCTATTGCAGTGCAGGTCGCCGACATCGTACGTGACTGCTCAATAATCGCGATCGTCTTGTTGTTCGTGATGGAGTCAGTTGGGAAACTACACCTTTGGTCGCGTCGCTTCCTTTGGTGGTTCCTGGTTCCCGCGCGTTTGCTGCTCGGCTTAGCGACTGCTTGGATTTATCAAAGCCTGGAAGTCGCACTTGTCCTTTGCCTCACACTCGCTGTTGTCCGCCGACGGATGCCCTGGATGTGGTTTGGAATTGGTGTGCTCGCGCTTTTTATCCTGCAACCGACCAAAACGATGTTCCGAACTGTCCTCGCCTCCGATTCACATCTGCAGTCGCCGGTAGACAAGGCCATCACCTTCGTGTCGATTGCTGAGCAGGCCGCGTCCGGCGAACTTATGACTTATTCCCAAATGCTATCGGCGACGGTAAATCGCACCGACGACATCATGACACTGGCTCAGGTGGTCGAAAGCAGCCCGTCCTCGGTACCGTTTTGGGGTGGCTATACCTATCTACCGTTGCTGACCAAATTCGTTCCGCGGTTTCTATATCCGAGTAAACCGTTAGAAAACTTGGGAGGCCCGTTCGGGCATCGCTACCAGATGCTGGCGCCGTCTGACGAAGCGACTGCCTTCAACATGCCCCAATGCGTAGAGGGGTACGCGAACTTCGGAGCATGGGGCGTCGTGCTGGAGATGCTCGCGATTGGATTGTTTTACCGGCTCGTAGAACTGGCTTTTATTCATCCGGACATGGGATTGGGCGCGCTTGTTGGTGGGTTATACGTATTCTCGAAATTCCTGCTTATCGAATGCAATATTTCGCTGATTGTTGGCCAAGTGTTCATCGCTGTGGTTGTTATCATCTTACTGAATGTCGCCATCACGCTCGTCGCAAAGCGGCAACGTCCGGTGCGCTCCTCTAGCGCGAGAGCGCTCAACCCGGGCTCGCCCGTGGGACTGTATCGCGAGCATGCAAAGCTATCGTAAGAGCACAGTCGCAGGCACCGCTGCGATGACTTCTTCCGGTGTGATCGATTCCGATCGAATCGAGGTGCGATCGGAGGTGGTAAGCCATAATGCCGCGCGGTCAGTTGCCAGCGAGACATTCTATACGATGGTCACCAACGCCGTTATTGCGGTCTTGGGCCTTTCGACCGGAGTCCTCGCGGCGCGAATGTTGGGTTCGGTCGGCCGCGGCGAGTTGGCAGCTATACAAACATGGCCCACCGTAATCGCTACACTCTCCATGGTAGGCCTTGCAGATGCATTGATCTATTTTTCCGCGAGAGACCCGCGATCGTCTGGAAGCTCCCTCGTAACAGCGACGACCCTAGGCTTGCTCTTCGGATCGATAGGCATGGTCATAGCTTACATGGCGATGCCGTTCCTGCTCGCCGGCGAACCTGCAGGTGTCATTTGGTATGCCCGCATGTACCTTTTCATCGTGCCGGTTTTTGCCATTAACTGGATGCCGTTCAACCTGCTGCGAGGAATCAAACAGCTTACTGTCTGGAACCTCTTACGCCCCGCGCCTTATGCGCTGTGGTTGTTGGCGCTCTTGATAGCTATCGTACGCCACCGACCCGACCCGGGTTTTATAGCTACCTGGTATCTGGTGTTCACAGTCTTGATGGTCGTGCCCGTAGCCTTGGTCGTGCGATTTTATATCAACGGCCCCTTCCGGCTTCGGCCATCGAACTTTGGGCCCATGCTTCGCTTCGGGTTGCCCAGTTCGATAAGCGGCGTTCCTCAGATTCTCAATGCGCGGATGGACCAGATGCTGATGGCAGCGCTGCTACCTCCCCAACTACTGGGGCTGTATGTGGTTGCGGTTTCCTGGAGCGGCGCCGCGCAACCGTTGTTTGGAGCGATCGGTGCTGTTCAGTTTCCGACTGTGGCGAGTGAAAGAAGGGAAGATCGGCAAGCATTCATCATTTCACGCACAACTAGAGTAACCGTCCTGCTCGCGATTGTAATAACCGCTGCGCTGATGTTCATAACAGCGCGCGCTCTCCCGCTGATTTTCGGCGCCCAATTCAGTGCGTCGGTTCCCAGCGCATTGGTACTTCTTATTGCCGGCGCGGTCCTGGCGACAAACTCTGTATTGGAAGAGGGCCTCAAGGGACTCGGTCTGCCGAAGGCGGTAATGTGGGCTGAGGCTGCAGGTCTTATTGTGACTATAATATCCTTGCTCTTGATGCTTAAGCCGATGGGCATAATGGGCGCCGCGCTCGCTTCCCTATTCGGTTATTCGACGGTTGGGATAGCGCTGATCGCCGGGTTGCGAACCCGCACTGGATTCTCGATTAGTTCGCTCATACTGCCGGACATGGTCGATGTGACTTTCCTTGTGTCACTGACCAAGCGTCTCATATGGTCGTGAGGCGACGAATCGGAAACGCCGCGGCATCGGGAACGGCTGGAATCAGAAGTGGCCTTCGGGTGCTGTTTGCGGGAGCCAATTGGTTTGGAAGTTGTGCGCGTGCATGTTGTTTCGGTTTGCGGCATCTCGGCTGCGATGTGACAGATATAGATCTTCAGACGTTTGTTCCGGAATGGTGCGCCAGGCTTTCGACCCGGGCCTTGTTGAAGCTAGTGCGACCGATGCTGGCAAAGGAGTACAACGACCGCATCGTCGAGCTTGCAAGGCTCGTTCATCCTGATCTGTTTCTGGCGTTTAAGGGAACATTTATACTGCCGTCAACCCTGCGCACACTTCGGTCACTTGGCGTTGCCCTTTACAACTACTACCCGGACACGTCGGCGATGAACCATTCCGGCATGCTGACGGAAACCCTCGCCGAGTATGACTGTGTATTCCTGGGTCATTCTCATTTGCAAAGGGACTTTCGCGAGAGGTTGGGAGTGCGCGCTTGCTCCGTGCTTCTTCACGGTTATGATCCGGAGGTTCACAGGAGTTGGTCGCTCGATCCTGGCGAGCAGGATCGGTACGGTGCGGACGTTACGCTGATCGCTATTCATAGCGTTCACAAACAGAGCATAGTTGAGCGGTTGCTCGAGCGAAGACCAAACCTGAATCTAAAGATCTGGGGAAATCAATGGCGGCTTGTGGACGGCTCTCAACGACTCAATACCGCAATACAAGGACAGGCCGTCGTCGGCTCCGCTTATGCCAAGGCGATTTGTGCCTCCAAGATCAACCTGGCGATAATGAACGGGGTGGTTAACGGCGCCAGTGTGGGTGATGACACCACCACCAGGACGTTCGAAATCCCGGCCTGCGGCGGATTCATGCTGCACGAACGCACGCCCGAGTTGCTGGGTCTATACGAAGAAGGTCGCGAAGTCGCGACCTTTGACTCACCCGACGAGTTGGCTGACAAAATTGATTACTATTTGAGCCATCCGATCGAACGCGACGCTATCGCACGAGCTGGCCATGATCGCTGTGTGCCGTCGTATTCTTACGAAGCGCGCACGGCGGAAATAATCGCGTGGCATTCGCGCTCGCTTAAGAGCGATACCGTTACAAGTGGGCTCTAAGTCGTCGCGAGGGACTCAAAATGGTCCGCCAAATGAAACCGCAAAAACGTGGTGCCGATGACTAACTGGTCCGCAATCGACAGCGGCTCGACAATTGGAAAGATCTTACGAGCGCCCCTGCGCCTAATTCCGCGCGAAACAATATTAACCATCCGTTCAGGGGCAGCCGCCGGGCTGAAATGGAAGGTGGGAGCCGGTGATCACGGCTGTTGGCTTGGTACCTACGAGTTGCAGAAGCAACGCGCGTGGGTCAACTTTCTGCGGCCCTCGATGACGGTTTATGACATAGGAGCTCAGGCGGGCTTTTACAGCCTGGTCTCGGCCCGTGCGGTGGGGCCAGCAGGGCGAGTTTACTCCTTCGAGCCTTGTCCGTATGAGTGCCGGTTTCTGTTGGACAACGTGAAAGCGAATCGGCTACCAAATATTCGGGTCATTCAAGCTGCCGTGAGTGCTTCCAGCGGCTTCGCTGGAATCACCGTGGACAAGGATCAGACCCAGAATTCATTGTGTGCGCTCGAAGATACACTGCTATCAGTGCCGGTGCTGTGCCTCGATCAGATCGAGATTCCGCCGCCTGATTTGATTAAGATGGACGTAGAGGGCGCAGAATCGGACGTGCTGATCGGAGGACGCACACTCATAAAGACAAAGCGTCCAGTGATTTTCGTTGCGCTTCATGGAACCGAGCAGATTGAAAAATGTAGCGTGATTCTCCGACAGTATGACTACAAATTGTTTTATCTCGACGGTTCGCCTGTGGACCGTCTGCCATTGTCCGACGAGATATATGCGGTTCCGAACTCCCTCTGCTAATCACTTCGCTCCGTTTTGCGACCGCAGTTTGTAGTATGAGCTTCAGACTAGGCGTATTGACCTCCCATCCGATTCAGTATCAGGCTCCGCTGCATCGTGCCTTGGCCGCTATACCGGACGTTAATCTGAAAGTCCTGTTCTGCAGCGACTGGGGCACTCGAACCTATCGTGACCCAGGCTTTGGTGTAGGGTTTAAATGGGACGTTCCGCTGTTGGATGGCTACGATTCTAGCTTTTTGAGAAACTTCAGCCCGCGTCCTGGACCATTGGGATTTATTGGCTTGATTAATCCTGGAATCGTCGCGCGCGTCCTTCGCCACGATTTTGATGCCTTATGGATTAACGGATGGGCCGCGGTGACATGTTGGGCAGCATGGAGTAGTGCCGTAGTCTCCGGCGTTCCGATCATGCTCCGCGCTGAGACCAGCGGGCTTAACGAACCGACCGGCCTCAAATCGATCATCAAGCGGCGGATACTTAGCGCAATGTTCAGTCGCGTGTCAGCGCTTTTGACAGTCGGGTCGAACAATAAGGACTTCTACAGAAGCTATGGAGTACCCGAGGAGCGACTGTTCTCGGTGCCTTATACGGTAGACAACGATTTTTTCACCGCTCAGCAGCGCAACCTTGGGTCTCGTGAAGAGATGAGACTGGCCGCCGGGCTTCCGGTCGATACTCCGTTGGTATTGTTCTGCGGAAAGCTCCTGGAGCATAAGCGCCCCTTTGATGTTTTGCAGGCAGCGCTCCGATGTCAGTCCAAGCGCAATGTAGCCGTCGCTTTTGTCGGCGATGGGCCGCTTAGAGAGCAGATGGAAAGATTCGTATCCGAGAATCATATGAACCAGGTTTACTTCCTGGGATTCAAGAATCAGACCGAAATTACACGCTACTACGCGTTGGCGGATGTGCTTGTCCTACCGTCACTCCTGGAACCTTGGGGACTGGTCGTAAACGAGGCAATGTGCTGTGGATTGCCGGTTATTGTTTCGGATCGAGTAGGATGTGCACGGGATCTTGTGCGGCACGGAAAGAATGGCTTCGTGTATCCTGCCGGAGATGTCGATGAATTGTCGGAATGTCTCCGTCGCGTGTTGAGTTCCGGGGAAGCCCGGAAACAAATGGGTGCATCTTCGCGAGAAGTGATTCGACGCTGGAGTATCAGAGAAGACGTCGCCGGAGTCGGTGCGGCGTTGGAATTTCTCACTTCAAAACGCGAACACCTACGACAAGCTGGTTAAATCTCCGCGATCCCGCCGCTATGCCTTTTGTAATCTTTCGATAAGCTTGCGCTCAGAATGTATGTCTTGGGACTACTCACTCAATTTGCAGGCGGAGGGGGTATTGAACGCTTGATGGGTCAGCACGCCCAGGTACTCTCCAGTTTCGCGAATGATCGCGGGCTCGATTTACGCTTGTTGATCTTGAACGACAGTTCTACGGACCCATCAGGTACCACGGAAAGGTCTGAAGGCACAAATCGAGGACTCTCGCGAGGATTCTCACGGAAAAAGTTGCCGTATTCTCTCGCAGCGCTCCGCATGGCTCCGCAAACGAGCGTTGCTTACATCGCTCATCCCGCAATAGCCGTGCTAGGTCTGATCCTGAAAATATTCCGGCCTCGACTCCGCTACGTAGTGTCTGTCTATGGGACCGACGTTTGGTTCCGTACGTCTTGGCTAACCCGTACGGCATTGCGGATGGCTGACTGCGTCATCTGTTGTAGTTCGGACACCGCCGACAAGGTGGTTGCTCTCCAAGGTGTGGATCGCGAAAGGGTGTGCGTTTTGTGGCCAGCCCTCGACGAAACATTTCGTGACGCGGCCCGAGTCGCATCCAGAGTGAAGCCCCCGGGCACCCGATTGAAGGTATTGCTTACTGTAGCGCGGCTATCGACTGTCGATGGCCACTACAAAGGTATAGACAAGGTCATAAACGTACTGCCCAGAGTCATCGAAAGGGTAGGGGACGTCCAATACGTGGTAGCCGGCGACGGCGATGAGCGGCCCCGACTGGAAGCTTTGGCGCGAAGCACCGGAGTGTCCGACCATGTTAGATTTCTCGGCCGTATCAGTGATGCCGATCTATTCGCGCAATACCGTGACTGCGACGTGTTTGTAATGCCCAGCTCGGGTGAAGGGTTCGGAATAGTGTTCCTCGAGGCGATGGCTTTCGGGAAACCGGTCATCGGTGGGGACCACGGTGGCACGCCCGACGTAGTTCGCGATGGAGTCAACGGGTATCTGGTCAAGCACGACGATGAAGATGCTCTGGCGACACGTATCATTCAGTTGTTGGGCGATGAGAACCTGTGCGCTTCTATGGGCGCTGCAGGCCTCAGCCTCGTGAACGAGGAGTTCACGCCGGCGAAATTGAGCGAGAAGTTTCTGAACTTGCTCTCGACATTAGCCTAAATGCAGTCTTTCAGATCGATCTCCATCTCACGTTCACCTAAAGGCCCGAATAGTGACCAGTTCCCTTTCGCTTTCCTTAGCGATGCTTCCGAATAAACCAGTTGTTCTCTGTTTTGCTGACTACTTCACGCCGGGGTTTCAGGCAGGCGGTACTATCAGAGCAATTGAGGGGATCGTTCGGGGTCTATCGGATGAGTTCACGTTTAAGATAGTTACCCGAAATCATGACTTCGGGAATACGGCCGAGTACCAGGGCGTCACCACCGGATCATGGCACCATCGCGAAGACTGCGAAGTGATGTATACATCGCCGGCCCTAAGGACGGTTTCCGAACTTTGTAAGCTGATCCGGACTGTAGATCCTGACGTCATATACCTCAATAGTCTGTTTTCGCCGGATTTTACGGTGAAGCCGCTGACACTTTCACGAATGGGACTCGTTCCGCCGGCTCCAGTCCTGCTCGCTCCAAGAGGTGAGTGCTTTAACGCCGCTCTGTCTCAGAAGGGACATCGCAAAGGACTGTTCCTTAGTGTTGCCCGCCTGATTGGCCTCTACCACGGGGTGACGTGGCAGGCTTCGAGTGAAATGGAGTCTGAGCAAGTGCGCTCACTCTTCGGTCCTGAGGCCCCACTCGGAATAGCGCCCGACCTGTTGCCCATAAGCGAAGCCAGTACGACACCTCGATACCGAACCAAGCGCACCGGAGAACTAAGGACGATTTTTGTGGGTAGGATAGCTCCGATAAAGAACTTGACTTTCGCGCTTGAGTGTATGCGTGGAGTCCGAGGGAAGGTGGAGTTTGATCTGTTTGGGCTCATAGAAGATCAACAGTATTGGTGGGAATGCGAACGAATTATCGCGACTTTTGGCGCCAACGTCACAGTCACCCACCGGGGAGCGATCAGCAATCACGAGCTGATCTCGCACTTCGCCGAATATGATCTGTTATTCATGCCGTCACGAAGTGAGAATTTTGGTTTCGCAATTCTGGAAAGCCTACAAGCGGGTTGCCCCGTTCTAATAAGTGACCGAACACCCTGGTCGGATTTGATTCAGAGCAATGCGGGCTGGAATCTGAAATTGGAAGATCCGGAAGCCTTTAGAGCCATTGTGCAGTCATGCGTCGACGCAGGCGAACCGGAGTTTCGCCGGTTTCGAGTTGGTGCGCGCCACTACGCAGCCAACTCGGTCAATGGTTCGGCATCTGAATATCAGACTCGCATGCTTTTCCGAAGAGTCATAGCTAAAGGCCGGCTTGCCAACGAGTCGTCGCGCCTTGAGCCCGAACGACCGCCGCTGGGCGTCAGCACGGCTGCCAGGAAGGAGAAATATGAGCGTTCGGAGTTCGGGGACCGGTAAGCGTCTCAAGGACGCAGTTCAAATGCTTGCGCACCGTCCGGTCCGCATAAGAGTACTTCTTTATCACGATGTCGGCCTGGCCGTTCCAGGTGTAACGTCGGACTTGACTGTAGCTAACCAGGATTTCGCCCAACAAGTGCGATGGCTTTCGGAGCACCGATACTCCACCCTCCGGCTTCAGGACTTTCTGGAATGGAAAGAGCGCGGCAAGGTGCTGCCGCCGAAATCGATTCTGATTACTTTGGACGACGGTTATCAGGGCATTGCCCAAAACGCTTTGCCATTGCTCCAGCAGTACGGATTCACTGCTGTAGTGTTCGTTGTCACCAGCAGGGTAGGCGGTACAAATCAATGGGACGAAGAGAAAGGACTACCTCGTAGTACGCTGATTAGTGCTGAAGAAATAAGAACGTGGTCCCAGCGTGGAATCGAATTCGGCTCACATAGCAGGACACATACCGACCTGACCAGAATCAGTGGGCGTGACCTCGAAAACGAGATTGCTGGAAGCCGACACGAGTTGGCGGCGATATTGGGCGCGCCGCCGATCGCATTCGCGTATCCTGGTGGCTCTTTCGATCGCACGGTCCAGAACCGTGTTCGTGAATATTTCAAACTTGGCTTTACCTCATTGCATGGCTTTAACATGTCGAATACTGATCCGCACGCGATACGTCGAACCGTAGTGTCACCTCGCGATACCATACATGACTTTCGGTGGCGCATGCTCCTTGCGTTCAGCCCACGCGATAAACTATCGCGAATCATCCATAACCGTCTGGGGACTCAGCCACGACCAGCACTTAGTGAACCGGCGCCGGGCAATGTCCGGTAATGTCCAGTGGAGTTTTGCAGTCGCCGAGTTTTCCAACTCGACGCTAGATTGATTTATCGACGGGTGGAGTCGCGCGAGGTGTCCCCCTCCCGATAAACGCCTTCGGTTTCACATTATGGAACTCTTCAGGCCTCTTTTCGTCGGCCTGGCCGACTACTCCCAATGAACACTACGATGTCAACAATTCTCGAATATTTAGCTACCTTCGGCGCGGGGTTTGTGCTTACGGCCGCTCTTATTCCTACCACCAAGCGAGTCGCACTGAAGTTTAAAATCGTCTCTTTTCCTTCGGCAGATAGATGGCATGGTCAGCCGACGCCGATAACCGGCGGGCTCGCTATCTTGCTCGGGTTCATGCTGGTTTGCCTGGTCACACGGACAATCGATCTCGCCTTGGCGATCGGCGCGATGACAATGTTCTTGGTAGGATTCGTCGACGATATCGTTACCTTGACGGCGCCGCGAAAATTCCTGTTACAAGTGGCCGGAGTTGGCCTGGTCTTGGCGGTCGCACCACCGATTCGGATCCTTGATGTCCGTGCGCTTGACCTTGCACTCACAGCGTTCTGGTTACTCGCAGTTGCCAATGCCTTCAACTTTACCGACGGTGTCGACGGATTAGCCGGTGGAATTGGGGTGATATCAAGCCTCGGACTAGCAGCCATATTCGCGTTGCATGGAGCGCCATTCTCAGAAATTGTTCTACCGCTAGCACTGGCGGGCGCGCTTGGTGGATTCCTGCTGTCCAATTTGAGCCCCGCGTCGATTTTCATGGGTGATGAGGGCGCTCTTTTTGTAGGACTAGTGATCGGATACGTGTCGCTCTTGGCCGGCCACAGCGCCGATTCTGGTCCTGGCGAGCGCTCGCTGGTGTCGCGCCTGGCAATTCCGATTCTTACCATGATGGTACCGCTAATCGATTTAGCGACGGTCTCGGTGACACGCGTTGCCAACGGCAGCACCGTCGCAACCAGAGGGCTAGACCATCCGCACCATCGACTCGCTCGCCTAGGCCTTTCCGATCGACGTGTAACCTACGTTCTATACGCCGTGCAGGTGATAGCGCTGCTTTCGGCCATTGCGTTTTCACTCATACCAAACTACGCATCGATCCTGGCCACGCCCTTCGTGGGATTATTGTTTGTACTGCTTTGCTTGTTCCTGATGGATCGCTCTTTCGTCGACTCATTCGATGGAAGCCTCGAACGCGGTTGGAGAATCGCGCAACTAATCCTGAATATAGGTTACAAGCGCCGAGTGGTTGAGGTTGGCTTGGATGCTGCTCTAATCGCCGCCGCGTTTTTCGGCGCTCATTTGCTGCGGCTGGATTTCCGCGCGACGCCGCAGTTAGTGGAGGCGTTGCTTCGTTCTCTCCTGGTAGTGGTCCCGCTGGCCTACGTTGAACTATTTGCCTTCGGTGTCTATCGCGGCATTTGGCGATCTACTGGACTAGAAGATGCGGTTCGGATTGCCGGAGCTTCGCTATCCGCCGCCGCTTCGCTATTCCTGGTGTCCGGCTATATCTCATCAAGTCCGACCAAATCGATCGATCTCCTTTTCGGCGTGTTGCTCTTCAATGGTTTGATGGCTGCACGCGTTTCATTTCGCCTGTTTCGAGCAGCAGCTCGTGCGCTTTCGTCAGGCGGGCGCGTCCTGGTGGTTGGGGCTGGCGGAGTGGCAGAAGCGGCGGTGCATCATTTGCTCCGGATCGACTCGGACAAGAAACGCATTATTGGATTTGTGGATGACGACCCATTCAAGTTGGGAAAACGAATCAAGGGCTCTCGTGTCCTCGGTAGTATTCGTCAGATAGATGAAATCTTCGACACGACACCATTCGACGAGATAGTGCTTGCCGGTGAATTTCTGACACCAAGCAGAATTCAAGAGCTGGAGCGTTTCGCCTCCAGTCGCGGCCTAGGAATGGTTCGCTTCTCACTCCGTATTAGTGAGTTGAAGTCAAGTCTCGATAACGATGCCGGACGAAGTGGAGCTTCCTCAACCAACGATAAGATGCGAGCGGTGATGCGGGCGACGAAGCATATTCCCGCCAGCTAGCTATGCGCCGCACCGCAGGTGCGCCTGAAATGTCGCAGTTCTTCCCTTACCCATATGAAAATTCTCTTCTTGACTGAAAATTTCCCGCCGGAGCGTAATGCCGCGGCGAGTCGAGTCTACGAACGGGCATGTTATTGGCATAAGTGGGGACACGAGGTCTCTATAGTCACCGGTGTTCCCAATTTTCCCGAGGGAAAGGTTCATGCGGGCTATCGTAATCGCCTCTACCAGGTCGAGGAGATGGACGGAATACGAGTAGTGCGCGTCAAGACCTTCGTGGCTGCAAACAGTGGAGTCGTCCTTCGTATACTGGATTTTCTATCGTTCATGCTCTCCGGCTTTTTCGCGGCTGTGGTTCAGCTGCGCCCCGATGTTGTCGTCGCCACATCGCCACAGTTCTTCACCGCCGTCGCAGGATGGGCAGCCAGTGCGGTTCGTCGTGTTCCATTTGTATTCGAGCTTTCAGACTTGTGGCCGGCATCCATTACCGCGGTTGGAGCAATGCGCGAAAGTTTCGCACTGCGAATGCTGGAAAAAGTCGAGCTGTTTCTATACCGCCGGTCGGACCGGATCGTGGCTTTGACGGACTCGTTCAAAAGCGATCTGGTCGCCCGCAGTATTCCTGCTTCAAGGATAGATGTGGTCCGCAACGGGGTCGACATCGATCGGTATGGCAAACGGCCGCGAGGTGCGGAGTTGGCCGCGAGACTGGGGTGTTTCGACAAATTCGTGATTGGCTATATCGGCACTCTTGGTATGGCGCACGCGTTGGAGCGAGTACTCGACGCCGCGGAGCTTTTGCGCGATCGGCCGGAAATAAAATTCCTGTTCGTTGGCCCGGGCGCGGCGCGCGATTTCCTTATCGCGGAAGCCGAGCGCCGTCGGTTGCGGAACGTGGTATTTGTGCCGGGGCAACCAAAGCAAACCATGCCGAGCTACTGGAGCTTGTGCGACGTCGCGTTGGTCCATCTGAAGGACACGCCGCTTTTTGCAACAGTGATTCCATCGAAGATTTTCGAGGCCATGGGCAGCGGATGTCCAATCCTGCTTGCTGGTCCCGATGGCGAGGCCGCACGGATCGTGCGAGAAACCCGAAGTGGGTTGGTCATCCCCGCCGAGAATCCGGAACTGTTGAGCGAGGCGGTGATTCGACTCTGCGACGACCGCAAACTACTCACACAGTTGGCTGCCAATTCGCATCGCGCGGCACCGCTATTCAGCCGCGAACGGCAGGCGGTCGATATGCTTGAGAGCCTGAAGCAGGCGTGTGGAATCGAAACGCCAATCCGCATTCCGAGCAGCACCCAATCTCCTAACAGCGGCGATGGGTCGACCGCGGAGGCGACTGGCTGACTCGAACGGAACTCGCGATTCGCAATTCAGGCTAAGGCACAACCCAAATCAGAGGCCAGGCGACCTGGCCAGGACTGCACCTCGAATCTTACTTTGACGCCTCAAACAGGTTCGCCTGCGCACGCTCGCGAGGAACACCTTGAACCGGCTGGCATACCTTTGGAAAATCGCGCAAGAACGAATGGGACGTCGCACGGCGTTCGATTTTTATCAGGTGGGTTTCACCTTCGACTCGCCTCCAGAACAACATCGCTATGAAACCATCATTAATGCCGTGCGGGAACTTCGCGGTGACCACTGGGGTACAGCCTTGGATGCCGGATGCGCGAGAGGTCTCTTTACGAAGCAAATCGCGCATTGTTGCCAGTCGGTACTTGCGCTGGACATTTCCCGGATCGCATGCGAGATGACCGCAAAGGAATGCCAGCCCTTCGAGAATGTTCGTGTTCGTCAGGCCGATCTTCAGCGTGAAGAAATCGGCGAACAGTTTAACGTCGTGTTTGCGCTCGACATGCTGGCGTATGTTCATGGTGCGACGCTCTTGTCGAACGTGATCGACAAGCTAGCTCGGGCAGTCAACCCGGAAGGACTGTTAGTTTTCAGCGATACGCGCAATAGAACTGGGACTGTTAGCGATACCCTCTGGAGACGGGCAATTCCATCGGGGGCGGATCATCATTTGCTGTTTCTCGATCGTCACCCATGTCTTCGCCGTCTGCGCACGGAGACTCATGAGTCCTCCGATCCCACCTACGAAGGATATATGCCTCACCTTTGGGCCATATTCCAAAAGTTCGATACCATGCGGAGTCCTGAAGCAGCGACGGTACTCTGATGTGCGGAATAGTTGGATCGCTCTCTTATAGCGACGCCAATCCCGTCGACAATTCGGTGATCGCGCGGATGCGCGACACCATGGTCCATCGCGGACCCGACGGGGAAGGCGCGTGGCTATCGCGCGATCACCGCGTAGGACTGGGGTTCCGACGCCTTGCGATCGTCGATCTCTCGCCCTCGGCCCTACAGCCGATGACCAATGAAGACGGGACCATATGGGTCGTCTTCAATGGAGAGATTTATAATCACGCGGCGCTGCGCAAGGAACTTCAGGAGAGAGGGCATCGCTTTCGCACCGATCATTCCGATACCGAAACGATCGTCCATGGATATGAGGAGTGGGGCGCTGGCGTCGTCGATCGATTGCATGGGATGTTCGCGATTGGAATCTGGGATTCCAACAAGAAGGAACTCTTCATCGCGCGCGACCGTATCGGGATCAAGCCGCTCTACTTCACTTGGACTTCGTCGGGTTTTCTCTTCGCCTCTGAGATAAAGGCGCTGCTTGCGCATCCTGCCGTGTCGGCCGATATGGAGCCGATGGCGGTTTACCACTACCTTTCCTTTCTGACCACGCCGGCTCCGCTCACTATGTTCCGCGGCATCTACAAGATGCCTGCCGGATATTGCGCGGTGCTCGACATGCATGGAGGCTTCAAGGTCCAGCGCTACTGGGATGCCCTGCCCGGCCGAGGCGAGGATTTGGAGCAACTTCGCAAACTCTCCGGTTCCGCGCTCGAAGACTTTGCCGTCATGCGCGTGCGTGAGTTGCTGGATAGGGCGGTCGAGAAGCGGATGATGTCCGATGTGCCCTTCGGAGTTTTCCTCTCCGGTGGGGTCGATTCCTCGACTAACGTCGCACTGATGAGCCAGTACGTCAACCAACCTTTGCGCACGTTCACGGTGGGATTCTCAGACCATGATCGTCTGAACGAGCTTACCTATGCCCGCAAGATTGCCGACCTATATAAGACCGAGCATCACGAGGTGATGGTCGACGAGAAGGCGATGCGCGACTATCTGCCATCGCTGGTCTTCTCGCAGGACGAACCGATCGCCGACTGGGTCTGCATCCCACTGTATTTCGTCTCGAAGCTGGTTCGCGACACTGGCACAGTCGTCGTTCAGGTCGGCGAGGGTAGCGACGAGCAATTCTGCGGCTATCGTTCCTACATGGGATATCTGGAGATGTACCGCAAGTATTGGCGGCCGTTCTCCAGGTTTCCTACGCCGGTCAAACGAGGTGCGGCCCGTGTTGCGAAGTGGCTAACTCATTTAGATGACCGCCACGACCCGTACCTGGATGTTGTGTTCCGAGCCGGCCGCGACCGTGAACCGTTCTGGTGCGGATCGAGCGTGTTTGCGGAGTCTCGCAAGGAGCAACTGGTCGATCGCAACCGGCTCGCTCCGCTCGACGCGCCGGGGCAGATGATGGAGTCGGGGCTGCTTCCCCGGTCATTTTCGATACCGGACAGCTTCGAAGTCGTCCGGACTTTTTTTGAGCAGGTCGATCGCGAAGCGCCCGGCAGCGATTTTCTGACTCGCATGATCTACTCGGAGTTCAAGCTGCGGCTTCCGGAACTGCTCCTGATGCGGGTGGATAAAATCGGTATGTCCACCTCAATCGAGCCGCGCGTGCCGTTCCTTGATCACGAGCTGGTCGAATTCACCATGAACCTGCCGATGGAGCTGAAGGTCAAGGACGGCGTGTCCAAGGCCCTACTCAAGAAGGCGGTGCGCAAACTGCTTCCCGACGAGATCATCGATCGGCCGAAAATGGGCTTCGCCGCGCCGATGGCCGAATGGCTTCGCGGACCATTTGGAAAAGCGGTTGAGGGCGAAATCGCCGCCAGTCGATTCTTCGACGAATTTCCGGCCAACCGCGCCGCGATTCAGCACATGCTCCGACGTCATCGCAACGGCTCGGCGGATTTTTCGCTGAATGTGTGGACCTTCTATAACGCAATAGCGTGGTTCGATCAGTGGATCGACGGTGGTCAAGAAGTACGCGCAGCGTGAGAGCCGTAGAGTTGCTGCGGAGGGCGGCGGGAAAACCGCCCGGATTCCTCGCGCGACGTGCATTGCGGGAGATTGGGCGCTCAGTCCGCGCCCTCTGGCTTCCATCTCGCCTGCGATCGCTGACCTATGTGGGAGTTGCGGCCCAAGCCGGATACCAATCGATTGATGAAGTTTCGGAATCCCTGACGCAACGAGGATTGTTTCTTTCCAGCGGCGAACGGCAGCAGCTCCGCGATCTGTACGCATCGAGATATTCGACCGAAGCAGTGAGACTGCGCGAGCACGCGGACCGCGTGTGCGCTCATGAATTCGACTTACTCGGCTCGGGCGTGATTTCGCTCGGGCCGAAAGTCGATTGGCACCTCGACTTCAAATCCGGCCGCAGATGGGATATCACGCCTGCTCATCGAGTCGACTATTCCGAACTGGGGCAGCCTAGCGATGTGAAGGTGCCATGGGAGCTCTCGCGCGGTCAGTACCTCACCGACTTGGCCCGCGCATGGGTTATTTTTGGAGATCAACGTTACGTCACAGAATTCGAGGCGCTTGTAACCTCCTGGATTCACGGCAATCCGGTCGGCATGGGAGTCAACTGGGCTTGCACGATGGATGTGGGGCTGCGGGCGGTGAGCTGGATCTGGGCGTTCAAAATTTTCGGCGCCGAATCGCTGTCGCCGGATTTTGTGCGAGAGCTGACGCTCGCGTTGTTTCAGCATGGATGGTGGATTTCGCAGAACCTCGAGATCAGCGATATTAACGGCAACCACTACATCTCCGACGCGCTAGGACTGGTTGCGTGCGGGATGGTGTTTTCCGCGAGTCCGCGCGGACACCGATGGCTGGCGGACGGCACTGCTATCCTTGAGAACGAGGTCAGGCTCCAAGTCGATGACGATGGCGTTGACATCGAAGCCTCGGTGTCCTACCACCGGCTGGTGCTGGAAATATTTCTGCTCGGAAAGCTCATCGCGGAGAGTGAAGGAATCCGGATGAGTCCGGAATATAGCCGACGTCTCGAAGCCATGTTCGAATTCGTCAATTGCTATGTGACGCCGGAGGGACTGTCGCCGGTCGTCGGTGATGCGGACGATGGCCGCGCGCTCATTCTCGGCGATACGAACATCCGCGATCATCGTTACTTGCTCTCGACCGGCAGCATTCTCTTTGACAATCCACAGTGGAAACGGCGAGCGGGAAAATTCTGGGAGGACTCGCTGTGGCTGCTGGGAACCAAAGCGATCGAAACCTTCGATGCGCTGCCGCCGGCCGAGCCCAGCAATGAATCAAGGACTTTTTCCACCTCCGGGTTTTCGGTATTGCGATCCGATTCGCAGTACCTGTTCGCGGATTTCGGTCCGGTAGGATTTCACGGACGTGGCGGGCACGGCCACAACGATTGTTTGTCGTACGAATGGCATGGGCTCGGTCGTCCGCTGCTGACCGATTCAGGCGCATATGTTTACACCGCCTCGCTCGAATGGAGAAATCGCTTTCGCTCAACTTCATCGCACAACACGGTTCGCATCGATGGTGAGGAAATAAATCGGATTCCTTCACCGATCGCGCTATGGAGTCTGCGCAATGATGCGATCCCCTCGCCGGTAACCCTCCGTCGCGATCCCGACGTGGAAATCCTGGCGGGTGGACATCGCGGATATTCGCGACTGCCCGGCCACATCTCGGTCCGTCGGACTATCGAGTTCGACAGAGTGAAGCCTCGGCTTCAGATTACGGATCAGATCGACGGGACGGGGATCCACAAGCTGGAGTTCTTCTTTCACGCCTCGGAAGGTGCGAAAGCTATAGTGAGTGATCGCAATCGGGCGACGCTCAACTGGGCGGCCGCCGTGACGGTTTCGATCGAGACCAATGATTCCGCTGTCCGGTGGCGCGTGGAGGACGGCTGGTTTTCCCCGTCGTACGGCATAAAGGTTGCGCGACCGGTGCTGGTTGCGTTGCTCGAATCCGAATTGCCGGTGAAGATCGAATGGAACCTGATGGCAGCTTCCCAAGCTCAAACGCAACAAGAGCTCGCCTCAAAGATAACCGAACCCAATTAGAGATAAATCGTTGCTTCAAGTCTTAGTCGCTGCGGGAGAAATTCGAGTCGCGGAGGTTCCTCCGCCGGTGGTCCGGCCGGGCGGTGTGCTGGTGAGGACCAGTTATTCTCTTATCAGCGTAGGTACAGAGTCGGCCTCAATAACTACCGGTGGCGGCGAAAACCTGGTGATGAAGGCGATACGGAATCCCGCCTTGGTCAGCAAGGTGATGCAGCGAGTTTCCAGCAGTGGCTTAAAAGACACTGCCGCGTTGGTGCTTGCGCGGATGTCCGCGGACCTTCCCGCCGGCTATTCATGCGCGGGAACAGTCTTGGAAGTAGGCGCGGGAGTCAGCAGGTTTCGCGTGGGCGATCGGGTGGCTTGCTGCGGAGTCGGCTACGCCAATCACGCGGGCGTCAACTTCGTGCCGCAGAATCTCGTCGCCAAGATGCCGGACAACGTCTCCTTCGAGGAAGGCGCCTTCGGAACCATTGGAGCTATAGCGCTTCAGGGAATTCGGCGATGCGCGCCGACGCTAGGGGAGAGAGTCGTAGTCCTCGGGCTGGGACTGTTAGGACAAATCACAGCCCAACTCCTGAAGTCAGCCGGCGCGGACGTAATCGGCGTCGATGTAAAAGCTGACCGGGTAGGACGCGCGGAGGCCTTAGGACTTCCGCATGGCTTCGCCGTGACCGAGAGAGATTTCAACTCAGGGGTCTTCGATTACACCCAGGGGCGCGGTGCCGACGCCGTGATCGTGACGGCTGCCGGCGGTGATGCGTGCCTCCTCAACCAGTGCTTCGACGTATGCCGTAGGAAAGCGCGCGTAGTGCTGGTGGGCGATGTCCCAATCAAAATCCAGCGCGACAAGATTTACAAGAAGGAACTGGATTTCCTCATTTCCACTTCCTACGGGCCCGGCCGCTATGACTCAGACTATGAAGAAAAGGGTATCGACTACCCGCTGGCCTACGTTCGATGGACCGAAGGGCGCAACCTTGAGGAAGTCCTAAGGCAGATTTCTATCGGCCAGCTGCAGGTTAAGCCACTGATTGATAAGACTCATCCGATCGCTCAGGCAGAGCAGGCCTACGCTTCGATAGCAATGGAGCCGCGGCCTATCGGCGTTTTGCTCGACTACGGACGCGAAGAGCAGGCAGCATCGGCCGGCCACTGGTACCTCGGAAAACGTGAGCAATCGCGCACTGGAACCGGCAAAATCGGTGTTGGTGTCATTGGTTATGGCGGATATTTTCGCGGTGTTCTACTCCCCGCACTAAAGGAGCATTCGGGATTCCACCTCCACGCGGTGTGCGCCCGCAATCCTCTTTCAGTGCGTGTTGCGGTTGAGAAAGACGGGTTCCAGCGTGGCACCACGAACTACCAGGAGCTGCTGGATGACGCCTCGGTCCGCCTGGTGTACATAGCGACTCGCCATGATCAGCACTTTGAGATTGCCCGCGATGCTATCCTCGCTAGCAAGGCGGTATTCGTCGAAAAGCCGATGACTATGACCGCGCAGCAGGGGCGGGAACTATGTGAATTGGTCGAGAAGAATAATGCATTGCTGACGGTCGGCTTCAACCGCCGCTTCTCGCCGCATAGCGTTGCGTTGAAGCAGGCGGTCGATGCGATCGGCGCTCCCAAGACGATGCTATATCGAGTCAACGCTGGTCCCCTGCCGCCCGAGCACTGGTTACTCGATCCGATTGAGGGTGGAGGCCGGTTGCTAGGCGAGGGTGTTCACTTCTTCGATTTTCTTCGATTTCTTGCCGGCTCGAATCCTGTGCGGATTGAGGCGTCATTCCCGGGTGGCAAATCAAGAGACCAAGGCGCCGTTACAATTCAGTTCGCCGACGGCTCGGTGGGAACATTGATTTACGCGAGCGACGGATCCGTCGACTCAGGCAAGGAGCTGGTGGAAGTATTCGCAGGCGGAGCCAGCTTTATTCTCAATGACTATCGGAGCCTCGAGGTACATGGCGCGAAGCAGAAGGGCACCCGGGGTCGGAAAATTGAGAAGGGACAAAAAGAGCAGTTACAAAACCTGTACGCCGCGCTTCGTGGTCAAGCTGATTTGGGCGTGACCGCGGAAGACGGATATTGGGCCACCTACTGCGCCGAACAGGCAGTGGGGAGTCTGTGAGTTCCTTGACGATTATCCAGCAAGGATCCATCAGTTAGAATCTCATGCCACCACTCTCGCCGAAGTAAGTATCCGAAAAAATGAAACTGGTACTAGTCGCAGGTGCGCGGCCGAACTTCATGAAGATCGCGCCGATTATCGAAGCGATCAAAGCCGCTCAGAAGGACGGGCGAGACTTGCACTACAAGCTTGTCCATACCGGTCAGCATTACGACGAGAAAATGTCTCAGGCATTCTTCGAAGACCTCGGATTACCTCGCCCGGATGTCGATCTCGAAGTCGGCTCAGGTACCCACGCTGAACAAACGGCCAAGGTACTCGTCGCTTTCGAACGTCTTTTGATGAAAGACCCTCCCGACGTGGTAGTCGTCGTTGGCGATGTGAATTCGACCATGGCGTGTACGCTCGCCGCCCGCAAACTCAATGTCGCGGTTGCTCACGTCGAGGCGGGCCTGCGCAGCCGCGATCGCACCATGCCGGAAGAGACGAATCGAATCGTGACTGACGTGCTCTGCGATATCCTGTTCACTACCGATCCAATAGCGGACCAGAATCTGCGCAGTGAAGGCATAGCCCCTGAGAAGATTCACTTCGTCGGCAATGTGATGATCGACACCCTACTGCGCCATCGATGCCGCGCAGCCGAGCTACGCCAATGGGAGCAGCTCGGTCTTGATCCGCGCAATTACGTGGTTCTAACACTGCATCGGCCGAGCAACGTTGATAGTTACGAAGTCTTTTCGGGAATCGTCGGTGCTCTTTGCGAGATCAGCAAACAACTCCCGATCGTTTTCCCGGTCCATCCGCGAACCCGGAAAATGGCGGAAGAGTTTGGGTTGTGGGATGCCTTGCGTGCCGAACCTGGAATCAAAACAGTAGAGCCGCTCGGTTATCTGGAAATGCTCTCGCTTACAAGTGACGCGCGCTTGATCCTCACCGACAGCGGCGGCTTACAGGAAGAGGCAGTCGTTCTGGGCGTCCCATGCATCACTTTGCGCGAAAATACGGAGCGGCCAATCACCATCGAGGTGGGCGCGAATCGTCTCGCTGGCTCGAATCGCACGGCGATCCTGAGCTCTGTCAAGGATGTTCTTTCGCAGACAAAAGTTCAATCGAGACGGCCTGACAAATGGGACGGTCACGCCGCTGAGCGGATAGTTCAAGTTTTGTTAGATCGCTATCAAGCCTAAACAAGGGTCCTCGGTGAGAGGCGACGTAGACTCATGACTGAAGTAAGTAAAGCGGTCGAGAAATTCAAGAACCATACGGCGCGAATCGGTCTGATCGGATTGGGTTACGCCGGGCTGCCGCTAGCCCTGACATTCGCCGAAAGGGAATTTGCAGTGTGCGGATTTGATATCGATCCGGCGAAGACAACCGCGTTGGAGGCCGGCAAAAGCTATATTCCGCATATTCCTGAGGAGCGTATACAGAAGGTTGTCGAAGCCGGTCGTCTTCGCGCTACCTCCGACTTCTCCGAATTATCGAAGTGTGACACGGCAATAATCTGTGTTCCGACCCCGCTCGGTGAAGGCAACTCTCCGGATCTGAGCTATGTCGTAAATACCGCCCGCGAAGTTCAGAAATATTTGCATCGAGGGCAACTGGTGGTGTTGGAGAGCACTACCTATCCGGGAACGACCGACGAAATTCTGCTCGCGATTTTCAACGAAACTGGACTCAAGGTCGGCGAGGATTACTATCTGGCGTTTTCGCCGGAGCGCGAAGACCCTGCCAACCCGAACTTTAACACGAGAACCATTCCGAAGCTCGTAGGTGGCGTCACTAGTAAATGTCTAAAGGTGGCCGCAGCGGCTTATGGAGAAGTCGTAGATCGCGTGGTCGAAGTATCGTCGGCTCGAGTGGCCGAATCGGCCAAGTTGTTGGAGAACATATATCGTTGCGTGAATATCGCAATGATAAATGAACTGAAACTTCTATTCGAGAAAATGAACATTAATGTGTGGGAGGTTATTCAAGCGGCTTCGACCAAGCCCTTTGGTTTTACACCGTTCTACCCTGGTCCGGGACTTGGCGGCCATTGCATACCTATCGATCCTTTCTACCTCACCTGGAAAGCCCGTCAATACGATTTTGTGACCCGATTCATCGAACTTGCAGGTGAAATCAATACCTCAATGCCGGACCACGTGGTGCAGCGGATTGCGGACGGGCTCAACTTGCAAGGAAAAGCACTGCGTGATTCAGAGGTTCTCATCTTGGGAGTTGCGTATAAGCGCGATATCAACGACTTCCGCGAATCTCCCGCACTGAGAATAATCGAGCTTCTGGAAAGCAAGCTTGCCCGCGTCAGCTATCACGATCCTCACGTGCCGAGACTGATCTCTCGTCATTTGAAGCGAGAGATAGATTCGATACCCCTGAACGCCGAGACTCTGGCACGTAAGGATGCAGTTGTAATTGTTACCGATCATACGGCGATCGATTATGCGCAGGTGGTACGTCACTCCAAGCTGGTCGTCGATAGCCGCAATGCTACGGCGCAAGTGCGGGGCGATTCTGACAAAGTGATAACCGCGTAGCATCCTGTCCAGAAACTGTCTGCTCTCAAAAGCAAAATGGAAGTGTTAGCTCAGGCGGGGGAGGTGCAGGTGAGACCTATGATGGTGCTTGGTGAGCGCGCGAAGACGATGGCCGGCACGCTTCTAATGAAGTGCCTGGGCCGGCGCAATCTCGCACGAGTCGCGCGTTTCCTAACGAACACCGCCCGGCTAGACGTGACTAACGATCTGCATGGCAACGGCGAATCGCTGGTACAAGAGTGCGTTCTCCAGAACTTTCCGAGTGATCATAAACTGATCGTGTTTGATGTGGGAGCGAACATTGGCGAGTGGAGCATACAGCTTCTAAAACTCTGGCGAGAGCGGCCGGAGTCCTGCCTGTATGCGTTCGAACCGGTTTCTTCGACCATGGCCATGCTAGAGGCGAATCTTAAGGGAATAACCTCGACGTGGCGGGTGACGCCAGTTCAGCTCGCGTTGTCGGAGAAAACCGGACGTACGGAGATGTTTGTGGTGAAAGACGGAGCGGGTACAAACGCTCTAGTTCCGGACCCATCGGAGGCAATCAATCGGACCGAGTCGGTCCAGCTGTCGACCGTTGACGACTATTGCGAGGCGCATGGCATAGACGAAATCGGACTTCTGAAAGTTGATGCCGAAGGACATGATCTGTTTGTGCTTCGTGGTGCCCGTCGCCTGCTCGAACGCAAACAGATTAATGTGATCCAATTCGAATACACTTTCCGGTGGGTGTGGTCGCGAGCTACTCTTTTCGATGTATTTGAATTCGCGGAATCCGTGGGATACCGTGTCGGAAAGGTCACGCCCAAGGGGATAGAATTCTACGACGCTTGGCACCCGGAACTGGAGAAGTTCGTAGAATGTAATTACTTGTTCTGTCGGCAGGACTGGGTTGATAAATTTCCTCAACTCGCGTGGTGGAACTCGCAATAGATGGCGCCTTGAATGACGTGCCCGAAATGCACCGCGGAAACGCTCTCTGATTCGGCGCAGTCTTGCCCAAAATGTGGGACGTCTTGGCTCAGGCGACCCAAAGCAGATCTCGTTTCTCCGCTTTCTTCAAAAACTCTCCAACGAGAGTTATGTGACCTTTCGTAACTAACCGGCGAGAGATAGTCGAGGGCGGAGTGACGCCGATGCGGGTTGTACCAGCCCTCGATGAACTCGAACACCGCCATCCGCGCCTCGACTTGGGTCTTGAAGCGGCGGCGCACGAGCAGTTCGCATTCCAGGGTCGCGAAGAAGCTTTCGCACATCGCGTTGTCGAAGCAATCGCCGACCGAGCCCATCGAAGGGCGCACCCCGGCTTCGCGGCAGCGCGCGCCGAACTGGATCGAGGTGTACTGGGCGCCCTGGTCGGAGTGATGGATGACCGCGCCGGGGCGGCGCTGCCACAACGCGAGGTCAAGCGCCTCGAGCACCAGCTCAGTGCGCAGATGGGTTTTCATCGCCCAGCCCACAATCTTGCGGCTGAAGACGTCGAGTACCACCGCGAGGTAGAGGAACCCGGCCCAGGTTGGGATGTAAGTGATATCGGCCACCCACAAGCGATTGGGTTGGGGCGCGCCAAAGTTGCGCTCGACCAGATCCGGCGCCGGGCGCGCGTTGCGATCCCGCACGGTGGTGTGGATCCACTTGCGCCGGCTGGCGCCGACCAAACCGGCCTTGCGCAACAGCCGCGCCACTCGTTTACGCCCCGCTTTAATGCCCTCTGCGCGGAGTTCGGCGTGGACCCGTGGCGCCCCATAGGTCGCGTGCGAGCGTTGATGAATCGCGCGCATGCGAAGGCTGAGTTGCGCGTCCGCTCGGCTGCGCGCCGACGGCGGCCGTTGCCGCCATGCATAGTAGCCGCTGGGGGAGACACCCAGTACCCGGCACATCGTCGCGGTCCCATAACTGGCCTGATTCGCACTCACGAATTGGACGCCGTGACGGCAGCGAGCCGGTCTCCGTCGCGAACCAGGCCGCGGCTTTTTGACAATATCTCGCGCTCTTCGCGCAGGATCCGATTCTCGCGCCTAAGCCGGCTGAGTTCCTCGCGCTCGGCGGTGGTTAACCCGTCGCTGCGCCGCCCTTCATCGCGATCCGCCTGCGCAACCCAGTTGCGAATCGAGGTCGAAGTGGTCTGGAACTCGCGGGCGAGTTCCTCGGCGTTGTGTCCCGCCCGCACCAGCTCCACCATCCGTCGCCGATACTCCGGCGCGTACCGTTTGTGCGTGTTTCCCATCGTGGCCTCTCCTCTACCTGCCCAACTCCCCTTCTATCCACGAAACCGGGTCAACTCCACTTGGCGGGTTGCTCGATGCTGTTGTGGGAGGGCTCAAGAGATTGCCTACGGTCGCGCTCGAACGGGTGCCGCGGATGGCGGACTTTGCGATGTGGGCAACCGCGTGTGAGGAAGGGCTCGGGCTCGCCGGCGGAGAGTTCCTTGAAGTCTACGAAGCTAACGGTGCAGAGGACGCAATCTCGCGCGCGAGTCCTCGCCATTCTACGAAGTGCTCCTGCATCTGGCTCAGGACGGTCAACTGGTGGAAAAGCGTTGAGCATCAGTAATGCGACGAGGCGATCGGTTGTAGAATCAAGTTGTTACTTCGCCGCCTCCGGTTGTTCGCTGATGATGGTTACCTCTTGCCAGCCAACGAGTCGGCCCACCGTGACCCAGCCGCTGCGGAAGCCCGAAAAGCAGGAACAGAACCGACTCCACGCTGGGGAGCGAAGCGGTATTGGTCCGACGCTTCGTTGCTTCGCTCCAGTCCACTGGTGCGCAGCGTCTTCCATTGTGGACTCGGGAAGCAGTAAAGGCAAAGAGTTCGTCGCTGGTCCTCTTCGAAGCTAGCGCTGAACGCCTTGCAATGCAGCTCCACTTGCGCAAACGCCGACATGCGCATGCCCCACCGCCTCACGCTCTCTCGGCGCAGCTCATTCGCCGATAATCCTCTGCGAGTTCCTCCCGCAGACGGGCCGGGGCCTTCAAATGGATTCCCCAGCTTGTTTTAGTGCAACGCCGAATCGTTGATCTTCGGCCATTGCGTCTGCAGCGCCGCTTGCAGTCCCGAATTGGCATCGACCCTCGCCACTCGGAGTACCGAGATTATGCGCGCGAAGCGTGCGCACTGCATCGAGCTAGGCTTGCTCCGCTCGCCACTTCGGCAGGCCGCGGGTCGAGCACCACTCGACGGCCGTCAGCGCCCACCCCCCCAGCATGATCCAGCCCGGGCACTCGCCCGCGCTTTTTTCCGATCCCTACCCGCGGATACCAGCCGTCGAGAAACATATAGCGGATCGTCAGCTCGTTGAGATCCCGCTTTGGCCACGCGAAACCTCCCGCAATCGCCCGACCAGACGCGACAGTGCGTCCTTCGACGACGGAGCATCCTCCGAGGATCGGTCCGCTCGGTACGACGCCGATAGAGCGGAATGATCGGGACTGCGCCACTCGCGGCGCCGGCCAACTTTCGTTCTCGATGCGCGCGCAACCATTAGACGAGTTCAGGCTTGAACGAAGGGAGGAGGCGATCGCCGACGAGAACGTTTGAAGGATCGGCACCTGGGACGACAAAGGGTCGCGGTGTCGTCAATTCTGTCGCCTACTTGTCCGAATACCGGGGGGCTTCTGCACCTCGAATCTTGTCGAAGCGGACATCGCGATGATAGCTGTGGGGCACGTTTCAAAAGATGACTGAGAATCTCATTTCGCTGTCGGTGCTGGTGCCGGTCTATAACGAGCAGCATCTTGTCGCTGAGTCGCTGTCGCGTCTTAAGATCCTCGACGATTGCGATTTCCTGTCCTGGCTCGAAGTCATCATCGTAGATGACGGCTCCACTGATCGCACCGAGAAGGTGCTCGCTGATTTTGCGCGCGAACAAACTCACCCATCGTCCGGTAGCGCGAGCGACAGCGCCGCAAGCAAGATCCGCTGGACGTTTCATCGCCATCCGAAAAACCAGGGCAAGGGCGCCGCGATCCGGACCGCGCTGACCATGGCCAATGGCGATGTGAGCGTCATTCATGACGCGGACCTCGAGTATCATCCCCGGGACCTGATCAACTTACTGAGGGTTTTCATCGAGGAGGAGGCCGATGCGGTTTTCGGTTCGCGATTTGCCGGTGCGCAGACGCGGCGAGTGTTGCTCTATCGGCATGAGCTCGGCAACCGCATGCTGACTTTCATGTGCAACATGATCACCAACCTCAATCTCACCGACGTATGGACCTGCTACAAGGCGGTGCGCACCCCGTTGCTGAAGTCGATACCCATCACCAGCAACGACTTCGGTATCGAACCTGAGATCACCATCAAGCTCGCCAAGCGCGAAGCGCTGATCTTCGAGGTCCCCATCAGCTACTTCGGGAGGACCTATCAGGAAGGCAAGAAAATCGGCTGGCGCGACGGAGTCCGCGCCGTGCGAGCGATGCTGCGCTATGCGCTGAGCGATGACATCTACTGCGCGGACGAATACGGCAGTCAGATCCTCGCGCGCCTATCGCGCGCGCCCCGCTTCAACGCGTGGTTGGCGGACACCATCAGGCCGTACTGCGGAGACCGCGTGCTGGAGATCGGCAGCGGAGTGGGAAATCTTACGCGCAAGTTGATCCCGCGCACGCACTACGTGGCGAGCGACATCAATCCGCTCTATCTACAGACGCTGAGCAACCTGAGCGTCGAGCGTCCTTACATGAAGGCCGCCTTTTGCGACGTGACCGATATGAAGTCGTTTCCCGATGGGGAATACGACACCGTTATCTCACTCAACGTCATCGAGCACATCGATGACGATCGCGGGGCGCTGAACAACATCAAATCGAAGCTCGCCCCATCCGGACGAGCGATCGTGCTGGTGCCGCAGGGGCCCGGAAACTTCGGCACCTTGGACGAAGTGCTGGGACATCATCGGCGATACACGCGCGAGACGCTCAACCAGCTCGCGGCCGATTGCGGATTCAGGGTGCGCGAGATCCTCGAGTTCAACCGCACCGGCAGTGTGGCATGGTATCTCAATGGTAAATTGCTGCGGCGGCGATCCTTCGGGCTAGGACAAATCTGGTCGCTGAACTTGCTGACCCCGCTCATCCGGCTTGTCGATGCGGCGCTTCCGCTGCCTCCGCTGAGTCTCATCGGGATTCTGGAACGCGAGTCAGGATGATTCAGCCAAGCCGTTTTCCGGGGCCAACACCAATGGTCGCCTTCTTTTCAGGGCTTGCCTAGTTGTCCGGCGATCGTTTCGGTATCCGCTACAGCAGACCGACGGATATCGCAGCGACGAGAAGTAACCCAATGAGCGAAAATCGTCGAGAACTGCTCTGTGTGATCGTGGTCCTAACTATCGCTTGTACCGCGGTCCTCCTATACCGAACTAGCTGCTTCGAGAACATTGAACCACGGACCGACCAAGCCGCGGCCGCCCGGTTGGTGCAAGAGGTTCGCATCGACCATTTTTTCCCACTCCCGCTGCCGCAAGCAGGGTTTCGACGTCGACTCGAGTCCGATAGTGCGTCCGCCCTGAACCGAATCGCGAGGTACTTTGTTCAGACACCCGTGTTCACTTTTACCGCTGCGTCACTAGCATTCTTTTGGGCAGGAACCTTCGTTTTGAGCGATAGCTGGCGTGCGTTGGTGGTGCTGAGCATTGCCGGTAGCGCACTGACGCTCGCTGTCACCTGTTTATGGGCATACTGGCTCGGCAGGCTATTCTACCCCGATCGACGCACGGCGATCATTGGCGCCAGCGCGACGTTCATCGCCGGCGCATTTTGCGGGTATGCGCATCTTTTCTCTCCTTGGGGAGTGCACAATATCGGTGTGTTGGGACTCGTCGCGGCAGGATTCGCGACCTCCCGTGCGCTCTGGAAACTCTCGAGAGCAGACGATTCGGTCCCGTGGGGAAGCGTGGCAGCCGTCCAGGCGATAGCACTCTACACGCACTGGACAAATCTCTTCTTGTTGCCACCCGCAACCTTGCTGGCGATCGTGTTGTGCCCTGGCCTTAAACGTCGCCAGCGAACGACTCTACTCGCCGCCTATATTGGGGGATGCGTTGTTCTCGCGCTGCCGATTCTGTTGCGATTCAATGGGTCTTCCGATTTTGCGTTCGCGGCGTACTCTTCACCATCGAAATCGATCTCCGCAGGGCCATTTCTATTCCGAGCATGGGGATGGGTTCTAGCGGCGCATTCATACTTCTCGATATCTGGGCTGTTGCTTGCCGTCACCGGTCTGATTGCGCTGGCGGTCAGCCGACGCATTTGGTTTCCGTTGGCGCTCCTGGTGACACACTGGTGCATGTGGACAGCGTTACCGGGATTTACGTGGAATGGATCACCGACAGAGCTCCGAACGTACAACTATTTGCTACCTTGTCTTTGGCTTGGGATCGGCTACGCGTTCATATGTGCGGCAACAGCAGCTACCGAAATACGGTCGCGGATTATAATGCTCAGCGCCGCGTCGTTATTATTCGTTGCACACCTCACAAGCCAGACTACCTATTTCACTTCTCCGCAATCGATTAGTTCACAGTTCCCGACTTTTTGGAATTCCTATTTGACGGGACAGGGAACGCTCGGCCCGCTGGTGCGAAATGTCGACGCGAGAATTGGTCCAGGGGCAACCTTGATGGTATCGAGCTACCCTTTGCAAGACAGCTACTTCGTTCTGTCCCGGAATCGCGCACCCGGCCTGGTGCTGGACACGCTGTGGCAGCGAGAAAAGGCTGGGAATCTTGCAGAACACCTCCACGAGTTCGGGGAGAAAGTACCGTGCTCGCCAATGTACGTGCTAGCGGACTCTTCATCCGATCTAGACCTACGGGCAAGCATCGCTGGCGTTCTCGGGCCTACCGGGTTGGATTGCGGCAACGCCTTCACGCTCGAAGAAGTGACCCGGTATGCGACAGACAAACAACTGTTCGGAGACGTTTCGTTGTACCGGGTACGTTCGAGGCAGTAACTTCTTGAAGAGCCGATTGCGTTGCGATTGCCACACCGCCCCATCTCCGCAACAGGACTACAAACTAAGCTCTCCGAAAGCGGCGGGATTTCGTCGGTTCGCCACCCGTTGGTCAACTCTTCGGGCGCACGAACCCCAAGGTCGCGATGAGGCCGAACTGGATATCGGGCGGGTAATTTTCTGGGCTCAACAACTACAACGCATCGCTCGATCACAAGGAAGCACGAATGGAATAGGTGGCCGCTCCGGAACCATACAGCGCGTCTCGCTTTCTAACAGGTTGCGGAAAAAAGGGTTTTGACCCCTGACAACGTTGATCCTAGACGTACTCTCGTGATCGTAGTAATCTTCTTTTGCCGCGTTTTTCCGCACCCTGCTAGTGGTTAATCTGGCCCAAGCAGTGAAGTCTGACTGTGCCGTCTGCGCTGGTGGACTCGCATCAAGCCCGGCGGGAGAACGGCTGCTTTTGGCGAACGTAACCGGGGCGGATTCCTACTTCTTCTGCGCGAATTGCGGCGACATCATTATTTCCCATGTTCAGTCTCAAGAAGCCGCGAAACATTACGCTTGGGATTGGGCGATACCGCTCAGAAAGCAGGAAATGACTTAGCCCGATGCGGGCAGATCGAACAATCCAGCAGATGATCGATTGGAATCTACGCTAACGGCCTCGAACGAGACTCGCGCTTGGGTGGATAGTTTCCGGCGCTGTGATGCATCCTCCCGTCGCCAATCGACAGCAAGTCGCGAAGGCACTGGCGGCACAAGTTGCGCGGACCAACGACCGAACCGTTATCCTACCTCGCTCGACGTGCCCGGCTGCCTGTTCGCCCCTATAACAAGCGGGAATCCGGAAAGCCGAGCGACTGCGGGGCGGAGATTTTCGTTTCACCCGAAAAGATCGTCAGTCATCTCAGCAGCGCGGACAAACAATGGTCGGCAAGCCACGCAGGGGAAAACCCCTACTCCAGGGGCCTAGCCGAGCGAGATTCATTTCTTCTTCGTGGGAGATCCGGCCAAGGATGCTGAGATGACTGACGATCTTTTCGGAATGTTGGGCGCGCAGCTCACAGAAAGGATTCGCCTACCAAGGCGGTCGGCGCGGCTGGAATTCAGCTCGATGCCGGCGGAGCGAAGATTGCTTGCCATACGGCGCAGGGTGTTGCCGAGCGCATTGGGCGCCTTGGGCCAGCGGGGCGAACGTCTTATGCCGTCGCTGACCATTTGGTTGAGGCGCGTCAGAAGTTCGGCGGTGCTGCCTCGAAAACCGTCCCGAGCCAGCTCTCGAAGTGGCCCATAGAGCGGCGAGGACTCCAGCGCGAGATCGCGGGCGTCGGCGCGATTGGCCTCGTAAATCCTGAGGAAAGCGCCGGGAGTCAGCCCTAATCCGTGCTCGCAAGCACTCGCCCAAGTCGCGAAGTCCGCCATTCGCGGCAGCTGGCCAAGCGCGAGGGCAGGTAGCCTTTTCAACCCGAGCGCGACCGCATCCAGCAGCGCGCCGAGGATTCGTGGTCTGGCAGCTTCAAACTCGCGCCAAAACTGTCGCTCATCGCGGCGTGCTTCCGGTTTAATGTCATTGAAATCGATGATGAGTGCGCGGTCGAGGAAGTCCGGTCGGGTCGCGCCGAGATCGGGAATCGCGTTGAATACCAGCGGACGCGTCGCGTCGAAGACCGCCTCATCGTAGTCGCTATATAGTTCCCGCCCACCGAACCCCCCACCGGTTGCCAACCGGCAAGCAGCGTCTGCAAGGTCCTGGGGCAGATGACTCAGATTGTCGAAGCAGACCAGCCACGAATTCCTAGCAGCCGCAACAAGGTCGCGGACCTCGCGTGGCGCTCCTCGCAGCGCAGAAGTGCGGGGGTCGATAAGCGAACTGATGACGCGGCATGCGGTCGATTTGCCGGCTCCTTGTTCTCCCTTGGCGACCAGGATGGGACAGGGCAGGGCGGGGCGAAGCGCAGCGACCAGAAAAGCTTTGATCAGCGTCCAACCCTCACCGTCGACGTTCAGAAATCCTCTAAGTTCCTCGAGGCTGCCGTCGCGGTGCGGTTCGGGTAACGGCTGAGAACCCCGCGAGCGGCGAAACCTGGGCGGGGGACGATCGACGATGCGCCAGCCCTCGCTATCGATCTCGACCGCACGCCACGCTGGATCACACAGGTTCAGATATAGCTTGCCATCCTGCTGGGCTACCCGGAGATGGACCTGACATTCCGGACCATCAAACAGTGCCCGCGCCTCAAAGATCTCCAGTACCCCACGAATCGCTCTTGAGCCGGGGCTTTCGCCGGTGTCGCGATAGTAGAGCCTGAGCAGGAAGAGATAGAACGCACGGGAACGCAGCGGATAGTTTTCCCAGTGCTGGTCAACTTGGACCGAGGCCCAGCCGTGTTGCTCAGGATCGTGGAAGAACTCGATTCCGGACCGCATAGTGAGTCCGATTAGTCTGGTTGCGTTGGATTCCCACCCGCCGCCATCAAGCCGCGGCGGTTCGCGCAGCATGTACTCGATCACGTCCGCCTTTTGATACTTGGTGAGAATTGAGCGCCAACGTTCCCACTCGGTCGGATCAGAGCGCCTGATGGCAGCGAAAGACAGGATGGCTTCACTCGAGACGAGCAGCTCGGGATTTTCCGAGACCCGCGCCTCGAGGTCGTTCAGGAACAGCAGGGCCACTTCGGCGGCTATGCTGCGGGCTTCATGATCTGGAGACACGCGCTCAACTCCTCAAAAGATGTTTGCCCTCAGAAGCGCGGCGTCATCTTCTTCCACTTGCGGCGATTGCACCTGCGGCACAGGGTCTGCAGATTGGACTCGTCTGAAGATCCGCCCTTGCTCAATGGGATGATGTGGTCGATCTGCAGGTTGACCGCGCTGTAGCAGTCGCGACAACGACCCCCGTCCCGAACGAGCACTGCTGCCCTGATGCTGTCGGGTATCCGCCTGCCAGCCTGGCGATCTTGATAGCTCGGTCTCTGTAGTGCGGCGACCTCGATGAATTCGGCGAGTTCGGAGAGGTCGAGGATTTCGGTGGCACCGATAAGGCGCTCCAGCTTGAGGCGATGATTGGGGAGAAAGTTGTCCATTCGCGCAGCCAGGAGTAGCAGACATAAGAGATGGGCCTTGCGTGCGTCTGTGAGCTGCCGGAACCGCGTATCGTTCAGCAGGTCGTAGGGAAGTCGGATCTCTCTTCGGGTACGTTCGAACTGGCGAAAGTTGCGAAAGGAAAGGTATTCATCCATAGCAATTATCAGAACGGTTCCCGCACCGAGGTTGAGACTTCACGGCTGGCTTCGATGACGTTGATCTTGGTCACGGCGACCCGAGCTTTTCTGAACTTCTCGAGGTCCACCCCTGACAGCTGCGGAACCACCGCGTAGTCGACTGCTCCCCTCCGAAAGCTCTTGAGAACTTCCACCCCACACCCGAAGGTGCGTTTTCCGGTCGCCATCCGGTCCAGGATGCTCCGGAGCTTGCGCTCCTGCGCAGTCGCGGCATCCAGGCGAGCTCTCGCCTGGCGGTATTGCAGCGCGAGCGAGCGCCAGCGAGGGTCCGAGCTCATATCGATCTCCTTGTCGTCGAGCTCCGGCCAGCGATTCTCTTTGACCCGCCTCCAGAAATCGCCCTCCTCATCGACTAGCCGTTTCATGTAGTCGCGGTCCGGGCGAATTCGGACCAGACGACCGACCCTCCCGTCGAACGACCAGTAGTGCGCCTCCTGGGCGCCGGATACCTCGAGTTGGTGTTGCAGTTGACCGTAGTAGTGGGACGGCACGCGGCCCTGTTGGGCGGCGTTTTGATCGCGGACACTGAGTGGGCATTTGATCTCGAGCACGGTAGAGCCGTCGAAGCTGATTCCGTCCAGCGAGGCGCGCATCCACTCCAGCTTTTCATGGATCAGACATAGCGGTTCCATCTGGACTCCCGACTCACGCTCGTAAGCGCTGCGCGCAGCATGCTCCAGCGCATGCCCTCGTCGTGAAGCAGGATTACCGGCGAACTCTCTCGCCCGTCCGGTCTTGATCGCCCACAGCAGGCGTCGGGTCTTGAATGCCGCCTCGCCCATGATCACGGGTGCGTCGCTCGAGCCAATGCCCTCCATCCGCCAGCGCAGCCACTCGGGAGTGTTCTGCTCCAAGCGTTCAATTTTAGGCATAGTGGTTAGTTTCCTCAGTTTGTTTGGCGCGTTTACGATTGAGCAGTTCGGTTGCGCGCCGGTAGCTGCTTTCGCGCATCTCATCCAGCGAGTTGATCTTGTAGTAGGAGAGCACCCGATCGAGTTCGGTATCGGTCTCGGCGACCAGCGCGCGCAGCTTCAGGATTTCATCAGGATTGACCAGCCGCTCGACGCCGTTGGCGGAGGTGTGACTGATGCGCTCATCTTCAGGATCGTCACCGGTGGCGAGCAGGAAGGACTGGAGCAGGGCATACTTCAGCGCTCCGGTCATCGCCTTGTAGGGAGCCTTGTCGCCGGCGTCGAGTCCTTGGCCGGCTACCTTAGTAGTAATCTCGTCGCCGGAGTCTACATCGGTGAAGGTATAGGCCATGACGACTTGTGCGGCGCGCGACACTTCGGCTCTGCCTGATGGATTGGGCTCGTAGGTGATCGACTCCAGGCGAGGCACGATCACCACGCCTAGCTCGGAAAGGATGTCGCCGACTGCCCCCGCCAGATCAGCGGCGGTTACGTAGGAGTAATTGTTCCGTTCGTTAAATCCGCGCTTCTGAACGTAGCCGATTCGGCGCCGGACCTCGGCCAGCTTCTGCCGCAGGTTAAGGGGAGTGTTTTCTTGAGTCGCGGCGCGATCCCAATCAAGGGTATCGGAGTGACCCGTGCTCCTTTCTGCTGCCGCCGGCGGATGCTGGTCAGCCTCACATCCGTTAGCGCCTTTGACGCCCTTCTTCCGACGCACCGTCGTTCGCCGTAACGCATGCGTTCGCGCCTTCTCCCCGGAATTCCCGTTCTTTAGGGAAGCGGCGAGCAGCGACTCCAGCTCCCCGCTCTCGCCCGGAATCTCTTCCACCGCGATCGGCTTCGTCTCACCTTTTTCCGCCAGCTCAAAGACCGCCCCTTCCTCGTCGACATAAATCCCTTCCTTAGGATCGATCTCGGCGACCGGACGCCCCGTCAGCGACCCGGTTTCAGCTTCCGCCTCCTCCCGGATCGGATACCAAAGCCTGACCGTCTTCGGTTGTGGTCCGTCCGGGCACCAGCGCTCGGCCACCACGCACAGAAAACCGTTGCGGTAGCCCAGCCGGCTTTTGATTTCATCTTTCGTAACTTCGCATTCAGAGCCCATAACGCCTCCTCGGGATTGTCTCTTGTCGTGGACACACATTGCTCTGGTGCGCGCACGTGTCAAATGAGATGGACGTCATTTCATAGAGACAATGGACGACGCCCCAGCCTCCCAGTCCTCCTTTGAAGTTGCTTTCCGAGGCGTTTCGAGCTATGTGGCGATGTCCATTCCACGCAACCACCGATCCAGGGCCACATAGTCGCTTGCGGAAGGGCTGAAGCAATGACCAGAAGGAAAAGTACCGGACGTCCAAAGCGTCTTAGAGGCGTCAAATCCAATATGGTTGCCGCCGCGGTCGAACTCGCCGGCGGCGTGACCGCGGTCGCCAAGCTTTGTGGCGTGGCCCGCCAGTCGGTCTATACATGGATTGAGGAGTGGCGAGTCGAAAGGCTAATCGATGCGCTTAAGTTGGCGCGCGCTTCCGGAATCCCGATTGAGCGGCTCGCAGGAGAGGCGTTCAAGCCGGAGCGGATTCCAGCCGCAAAGTCGCCGGTATTCTCCGACCGGTCAGACGAAGAGTGAAGAAAGACTCGATGCAGCTGCCCAACGTAATTCGACGGCTCGGCAGAGGCATCTAATCCGGTTTTCGCTCCTGAATACATCGCCGATCCTAGATAGAGGGCTGAGGGGCAGCGTCTAATGCCGATAAAGGGCTGGATTATCGCGAAAATTCTCCACTGGAAATATCCCCACGTTTGATAATGAGTGTTTCATAGCCGGGACTCTTGGCACGGAGGTTGAGCGGTTCGGAATCGAGGCGAGACGATTTAACTGCAATTTGCCATTTTGAATGGTATAAACGGTATTGTTAATGGTATGGAACTTAGGATCGACAAAGCGGGGCGGATTGTCGTCCCCAAAGCTCTCCGCGAACGGCTTGGCTTCAAAGCGTACATGGAGTTGGAGGCTGTTGAGCAGCCGGAGGGCGTGCTTCTCAAGCGGGTCGAACAACGACCTTCCATGGTCAAAGTCGATGGTCTGTGGGTCCATCAGAGGAGCCCAGAACCGGGGGCAAACTGGGAGGGCATCCTTGACGACGTACGCGCGGAGCGGATTGAGTCTGCTCTGAAAGCATAGCCAGAATTGGATATTTTCTTCGATGCGACAGTTCTGATTGCCGCCTCCGAGCAAAGCCATCCGCACTACGCGCAAGCCAGGCCTGCGCTGGTGCGTGTCGTCGCGGGGCAGGATAGGGGATTTATGGGGCTGCACTCGATCGCGGAAGTCTATGCGACACTCACGCGCCTGCCGGTCCAACCGCCGATACATCCCGTTGAAGCGGCGCGCATCATCACCGATAACATCCTGCCACATTTTGAGGTCGTGTCCCTGAGCAAAGAGGGCTATCTGGAGGCACTAAACACCATCGCAAGCGGCGGATGGAGCGGCGCGAAAATCTACGACGCTCTGCTGCTGCGCTGCGCGGCAATATCCGCGGTAGAACGTATCTACACGTTCAATCTCGGGGATTTCAGGCAGTTAGCGCCAGCCAGTCTGCAAGAGAAAATATGCGCGCCATGAGCAATGGGGAATCTTGCCGTTCGCGCCGCGCGGGAACCTTTCGCCGGTAAATCCGGCCACTCATCGCTGTCTCCACCGCGGACCAGCTCCCACGCCATGGCATTCATGCCAGACAGTGCGCCAGTTCGCGTCCTTCAAGTCCGCGGTGTCGAAGCCTTCGGTGAACCAGTTGTAGATCTCGGCAAGAGATCTTCTGTAGCTTTCCTGCTTAAGAGGAAAAGTACCGGACGCCCGAAGCACCTTAGAGGCGTCAAATCCAATATGGTTGCCGCTGCGGTTGAGCTCGCCGGCGGCGTGACCGCGGTCGCCAAGCTTTGTGGGGTGGCCCGCCAGTCAGTCTATACTTGGATCGAGGAGTGGCGAGTCGAAAGGCTAATCGATGCGCTTAAGTTGGCGCGCGCTTCCGGAATCCCGATTGAGCGGCTCGCCGGAGAGGCGTTCAAGCCCGACCGTATCTTAACGGCGAAGCTGGAACAGCCATCGCGCGCCATCGAGGACGGCGATGACTAACTTGACTATCCGTCCCTCTTGGCCAATTGCGATCTCGCACTTTGCCGTCGCGCGCGCTCGGCAAGCAGCGATCGATTGCTTGATCGCTCCTACACTTGGAAAAGATCCTCAGTGATCGTCAGTACCACGCGCGAATGCAGGATGATTGGACCTGTTGTCCGAACCCGACGGAGGGCACTGACGATCACTGACGATCTTTTCGGTACCATGTTGGAGAACGAACTGCGGCGTATCGAGGAGGCGCAGCCTCTCCGCGAGCGGCTTCGCCCTCTGCAGGAGCGTGTACTCGCTAGGCCAGCCACTGGCCTCAACGCGGAGAAGGATTTCTACGACGATTTGAGCAGGCCCGCCTGATGTTTGTCGATGCCTTCGCCATCGTAGCGATCCTCACGCGTGAGCCGGAAGCTGATGTGTTAGCCGAGCTGTTGGACGCGGCGCGTGGCCCGATCACTTCGCCGATCGCTCTGTGGAACGGCGTCGTGGGTGTCATGCAACTAGGCAACGGTGGCAAGTCCATTCTTCTCGATCAGCGATAGCAGCTTGAGCGAGGCGCCGGAAGGCCGCTTTTCGCCGCGCTCCCACTTGCTGACAAGGCTACTGGTGACGTTTAGGTAGTTTGCGAAAACGGTCTGGCTGACTTGTTCTCTCTCGCGGATCGCCTTGATCTCTTTTGGCCTCAATGGCCGGATTGGTGTAAGGCAGGCACTATCGAAACGCCGCATCGTCTGTTTGTCGATGGCGCCAACATCGTTCAGGGCCTCCATGGTTTCATGGATGGCCGCCATCGCATCGCTTCGATACTTTTTACTCATTGGCTTTTCACCTCCATGAAATCGCCTCTCTTCAACAGTTCCGTGAGCTGCTGCTCGGTCAATTCAACGCCAGGACGTGCTTCGCGGCTTCCTTGAACTGTTCTTTCTCATCGTCGTCGATGTTTGCTCGCTGGCTTTTGGCGAATCCATACACGAAAAAGGCCTTGGCTCCGCGCCGGAAAAAGATGATGGTACGGTAGCCTTTCGATTTTCCCTGCCCTGGCCTGGCAATCCGCTGTTTGATGACCTCACCGCCGAGGTCGGCGCCGATCTGGCCCTTTTCGGCCCGAGCAACAGACTCGTGCAAAACCCCATCCGCAATCGCTTCTTTCCTGGCAAATCGTTGAAACCACTTGGATTTGAAGATTCGCACAATCCCGCGAAAATCCACGCTATAGCACTAAGTGCTATGGTTCAAGAACCTTCTCCCTAAGCCTCTCTTCCCAGCCCGGTTTCTCCAGGGTGAAATCCTCTCGGCGTGTGAGCGTTCAATCCATTTTCCTCTTGATGACTCGCCATTTCCTTGACGACTCGTATGTCCGGTAAGAGGGTCGGCGCGCCTCTAAAGGCCGGGACGTGACACGCGTCGGCGAAGTATGCGTTATCCTGAGAGAATCAGATTATTCGGATCCGACCAAAAAATGAGAACGATAAGCGCAACAGAATTGGCCCGCGACCTCCGTCGCGTTCTCGACCGCGTCGTGACGGAAGGCGAGGAAATTGTGATCGAGCGAAACCATGAGCAAATCGCCCGGCTTATCGCCGGGCCCGGTCGGCAGAACGCGCTTGAAGCGATGGCTGACCTTTGCCATACCCTACCTGACGACGTCGCGGCGACTTGGGAGACTGATGCCAGAGACAATCGCTGGAAGGGGAACAAAGTCGCCAGGGGCGTGCGCGATTCGTAGGCTTCCTAATCGACACGTGCGTCGATCAACGTCGAACGCGGCCTCCGGGTTGCACCGACGAAATGCGAAGAGCCCTTTTGACACCTCCACGAGAGAGCTGTAGCGATGCTGCCTGCCGGCGGTGCCGATTTGCGCCGCCAGACTACCGAATATTTCGCCACTGACCGCATCCACGATGACGAGCGGTTTGAGTCGAAGCCGATGCAGCGCGGCGAGGCGCCGCTGGCGGATTCGCGGTTCCTGCGCAACCTCAGCTCCGAACCGTGGTTTCGGCGATGGTGATTGGAGACAGAAAAACTGGCTCATTGCTGCTCAAAGTGGCGCCGTCAGCCGGAGTGCGCCTGTTCCCGCCCGCTGAAAGCCTTTCTTCCGTAAATATAATATGGAGTTGACATCATATGGACTGCATATCATATTGCAAAGGTGGCCTGGGTTGTAGAGATTGGCGATGAGTTTGAACCGGAGTTCGACGAACTGCACGAAGGTGTGCAGATTGAGATTCTGGCGTTGACACGCTTCCTCCAGCAATTCGGGCCGCAATTGGGGCGGCCTCGGGTTGACACGCTGAACGACTCGCGCCACGCGAATATGAAGGAACTGCGGTTCAGCGCGGCTGACGGCGAATGGAGAGTTGCTTTTGCCTTCGACACGAAGCGAAAGGCGATACTACTCGTTGCAGGGGATAAATCGGGCGTCAGCGAAAAGCGGTTCTACCGCGGGCTGATACGCAAGGCTGATGACCGTTTTGATGCACATCTGGCCCGGCTGAAGAAGGAAAGGAAGTAATCATGGGCACCAATGTAGACGACAAGATCAAGAAGCTGAGCCCCGCCCGACGCAAGAAGGTCGAGGCCCGCGCTGCTGAGCTGATCGCCGAGGAGATGACCCTGCGCGAACTGCGGCACGCGCGCAAGCTCACGCAGGTCCGGATCGCCAAGAAGCTCGGGATCACGCAGGACAGTGTCTCGCGCCTCGAAAAGCGAAGCGATCTCTTGCTATCTACGCTCCGCAAGACCATCGAGGCCATGGGCGGGAATCTATCTCTTGTGGCCGAATTCCCCGACCGTGAGCCGGTTGTCCTGTCCGGCGTTGCCGAAGACGATCCGGGGCCGAAGCCCACAGGCCGAAGACACGCGCTCGCTTAAAAATTGGACTTGTTCCACCCGCTTCATCTGTCCGCCCACCTCTGCTGCTCTCCGGCAAATGGGCTATTGCTGCCGGATTTTTACTCCGGTGCAACCGGTCTATCCGGTTGCCTCGGTGAGGGATTTTCTCTCCGGTGCTTACAGGCTGTTCGGCGATCGGTGTAGTGAAGCCAATTGAGCTATTCAGCGAACATGTCGCGCAGGCATGCTAGGGTCGCTCGGAGTGTCTTGCGTTCTATCTCACCCAGGCGTCGTACCAGCCGTTGTTTATTGAGCGCACGCATCTGGTCCAGCAGGATGAGACCATTCTTGCCCCGAAAACTCACGGGAATGCGAAAGGGTGCGGACCTACCGCCAGTTGTCATGGGCGCCACCATCACCGTGCGTAAATAATTGTGCATTTCCGGTGGTGACACGATGACGCCTGGACGAGTCTTCTGAATCTCGCTGCCGATCGTGGGGTCCAATGCTACGAGCCACACTTCGCCGCGCGTGACGTTCGCCGGCCTCGCGGGCCTCACCATTTCAGCGCGGGATCGTCAGCGTTGCCAAACTCAGGCCAGACCAAGGAATCGTCCGCAGCCGCCGCTATGCGCTTCGCCGCGTCCGCCCATCGTGCTCGTGGATGCCGTTTGACGGGCGCGAGCACAATCCGATCTTCTTCCAGTGACAAATCGAGATCATCGCCCGTCTCGATGCCGATCTGCGAAAGGATCGGCTTAGGGATGATCACTCCCGAAGAATTGCCTAATTTTCTCACCCGAGCTCGCATTCCAGCCTCCTCCCGCTTGGGTAACAATATTTATAGCACGCTGGCGGCACCTAGTACCAACAAAGTTATTACTCAACCTTGCGTTTGGTACCGGTGCTTCATCTCTCGTCATAGTGAACAGCTCGGCGGCGATGTCCTGAAGGTTGTTGAGAATTGAGTGGCGGCGCACCTCGCCCGATCAGAAGATCGGGTTGGGAAAGAGGAAATCCGCGCTGACAGCTTCGGGCAACTTGCTCCGCCTGTCGAGCTTCGGCCTCGAGTTCGGCCCTGCCTACAACTTCTGACGCCGCCTGCTGCAGGTGCCCCGCATGCGTTGTATCTTCGGCGAGCAGTTCTTGGATACCCGAGTCGAAGCGCGCTCTCAATCTTTGCAAATTGACTCCATCAAAAGTTCTCCCAGCCCCGCCCCCATCGCCTGCCTCTAAGAGGGACGACGTCATCGTCGTCGCCAGGCACTTCTTCGAAGCCCCAGTATGGGTGGCGAGGAGCTCGATTCGGCGCGGAATTGGCCCTCAAGCGCGGAAGGTCACGAATTGAATAATACTCAAACTTTATCGGAGGTTCGCAAAGAGCGAGCATAAGCGCCTCTGCGCGATCGGGAGATCGGACACCGCGCGCTCGCGCCTTCTCCTTGGACTCGATCTTTATTCTGCCCTGCGAGTCAAATTCGTAAATGATGCCGGCAAGTTGCCCGATCGTCTCTTCATCGGTTAGTCCATCAATCTGGTCGCGCTCAAGCGCATCGGCGAGTACCTGGTAATAGCGCGCCTTCTGGTTCACAAATCGCTGTGACGGATCATTCTCCCGCGAGCCTGGTGGGCTCTCGCATGGCAAGCTCACGTTCGTTAGCGCGACCGGGAATCCTTGATCACGGAGATGCAAACCAAAGTTGTGACCGATGCCAATCGCATCAACCCGAACGATCGAAAGACGTCCGCGGAACTGATTGAGAAAATTCACTACCTGACCACGCGTGTCTTCGGCACGCCACGCACCCATCTTGATCACCCGGCTGTGAGTAGGCTCGCATTCGCATACATAGACGACCGTCTCGGCCTGTCCGCCCCCTACGTCAACGCCCGCGACCAGCCGTCGCTGAGTTGAGGTTTTCAGCAGTTCGCCCAGTGGTCGTTTCCGGGCGCGTTCGAGCCAGACCAGTTTAAGCAGCGCGTTTTCTGCTTGATCCGGGAATTGGCCGCGCACTCGCGATACCCACGACGGGGAGCTTCGCTCATCCTCACGCCACCATGAGAAATACTGCTCGTACACCCAGCGCTTCGTGGCCAAATGCGGAAGTCGGTTCTCATCGAGAGGTCCGCCTTCGCGCGGGTCCATTTGAAGCAGCTGCTCGAGAGTGATGCCCTTTAGATTTGGCGAGTCAAAAGCATCGATGCTTATGCAGTTCCACAAAGAGCGTTGAGTGTGAAAAGCATCGTAAAATGGGCCGCTGGGTGTCGTGGGGTTCCCAGCCATAACGATACGAACATCGCCTCCAGCTGCGACACCAGCCATCGCGTCCCAGATTTCCGGTTTGATGCCGGGAGCTTCATCCGCAATCAACAGGACGTGCTTGCCGTGAAATCCCTGAAAGTTCTCGGCCTGGTTCGTCGACAAGCCGAGCGCAAAGTTGTCGTCGCCGCGCAGAGTCAGTTCGGTCTTGTTGAGTTCCGGGTAGGGAACTTTCGCGCCAGCAACGGCTCGATGAATCTCGGACCAGATTTGACTTTTGACCTGGCGAAAAGTCGATGACGTGGTGATGACGATGCCGTCGCGGTAACGCGCCAACCACCAGAGTGCTGCCACCGCCAAAACGAATGTCTTACCAACGCCATGGCAAGCTTTGACCGCCGTCTTCCGATGAGTCCGGATCGACTCAATTATTTCGACCTGACGGTCCCACAAGCGCACTCCAAGGAAACGACGCGCAAATAGGACCGGATCGATAATCCCCTGCCGTGCGAGCTGAACCTGTTTTGACGTCACTGTCTTTATCGATTTACTCGGCATCATCAATGTCACCTACTGCAGCGAGCAATTGCACTAAGGTCAACGGCTTCCCATCTTTGCCCGTCAACTCGTGTCGCTGAGGCGCGGCGTGACCATTTATCTTCGCGGAATGACCTAGAATCTTGATCCCCGCTTCGATTGCCCGCACATCTCCCTTGCGGATGCCGGGCTGCAAATTCAGAAACATCTCTTCCGTGCGCGCGTTGTCCAATTTGCGCAGTTCCTCCAGCTCCAGAGCTGGCTGTCGCGCAATCGACTTCTTAAACGCCTTGTGACAGCCTTGTCGGGTAATCGAGTAGTCCTCCGGAAAGATCACCGCCGGCGGGACCGTGACCATCGCAGGGCCCTTTCCGCGACCCACCCGCGTTATCTGTTCGGCCATCTCTTCGAACGAGAGGCCCATTGTTTTTAAGCGCAGCACCTCCGCCTCCACCCACCTAGCCCGCAGTACCTCAGGCGATGCGATTATCGGCGACCGCGTATTGCGCCAAGTGCCGTCGGGATGGCGTTTCATCATCGGACCAGCTCCGGTTCGAGTCCGAGAATGGAAAGCCGTTCGAGAACAACCGCTACGTAGGAAGCGTCAATCTCGCAACCAAATCCGACGCGTCCAAGCTGGTGGGCGGCGACGATGGATGTTCCACTGCCCGCGAAAGGGTCGTATACGAGTTCCCCGGCTCGGCTGCTGTTGGAGATCATTCGACTTATCAGCTCAATCGGCTTGCTAGTGGGATGCGTCGCCGATACATGAGGTTTGTCGATCTCGAAAACCGAATCCTGACTTCTATCGTCAATAAAATAGTGAGCACCATTTTCGATCCAGCCGTACAAAATGTGTTCATGTCTGTACTGATAGTCGGAGCGACCGAGAACGAACTGATTCTTCACCCACACCAGAAGAGTCTTAAAACTGAATCCGGACTGCTTGAAAGCGGAGATGAAATCTGGGAGCAACGTTCCGCTCGGAACGGTCGCGTAGCATGCCGCTCCCTTCTCGGCATGCGTGGTTGCAACCTTAAGCGCCGCTGAGAACAGCGGTGGTGCAGCATCGGCATCGTGGTCGTTGGCAATCGGCCTTTGAACCCGGTTTCCGCGGTCAAGTGCGTTCAGGAATTCGTTTTTGGCGGCATAAGAAACGCCGTAGGGAGGATCGGTCGCGATCATCCTGAAACGCGCTGAGCCTACGTCTTGGAATAGACGCTCTACTTTCGTTGCGTCGGTGCAATCGCCGCAGATAATCTGGTGAGCTCCGATTTGCCACAATTGGCCGGTCTGTGTGCCCCATTTCTTGCGGAGCTCGTCGGCCAAATCCGCCGAAATATCCGCTTCCTCGAGGCATTCCGGATGAACGATCCTCCAGATCCGATTTCCCGCGGCTCGTCTGAAAAGGTCTTTGACTGCCTCATTGTCCGTTTTCACGGTCCTGATAAGGTCGGCGATTTTCTCCGCATTCGATTCCGCCATCGCGGCCAACGGATCTAACGCCAGTAGAAGTTTGTCCGCCTCTTCCTCGTTCACATCGAGCACAAGTACCGGCACCATCATGTCCGGGGTGGTTGCTGCGCGTAGGTGGCCGTCGATAATTTCATATGAACCATTCACAAGCTGCCGCGCCAAAAGTGCGTCTGAGTATCCGATCTCTTCCAGCAGACCTCGCAATGCATCGGCTTGCGCTTTCGGGTGGCGTCTCCAATTCTTCCGATTCGGTACGAGATCGCAGGCTCTGACGCGAATCAATTCACGAATGCGATCGCGGATCCGAATCGAACCACCCTTGACAAGCTGATCTTTCGTAGCAGGCGCGAGAGTCTCCGGCTTGGTTAAGTCACTGGAAGTCGATAATTCCGGCGCAAGCGCGTTATCGATCCCGCCCTTCGGACCAGGCTGGCGTTGCCGATCAGATTGATCGCTCGCGCAAAACGTCGTGCGTTTGTCACAAAGCATCGGTTGCTTCATGCGACAACGATGTACGTTTGAAAGCGGGGAGGGAACTATTTCCGCGTCAACTTCGGCTGACCGTCTTCTAAGTTGACGACTTCAGAGTAAGCGCTATGATTTTCGCCAGCTCAACTACTGCTTTGCGGACGGTCTGCCGACCAGCCTGATATTTGTATGGGGAATCTTGTGCGATGGACGCGAAGGACTCGCCTCTGATGTGATATCGCACCAGCCAGTCGAAGTGTGAAGCTTCGTTCTTGCGTTTCACCCGCTTCAATCCAGCCTTCAATGCATCAGCCTCGATTTGATCGCAATACTCATCGACCCGTTCAGCGACCTGTCCTATCACGTATTCTTTGAACTCACGCCGCCGCCGCCAAGTCGGGTCATGGTAAAAGCTCTCCTTTATTCGTAGCGGCGGAATTTTGAACGCAAAGTGTCCCACGAAAATAGACGTACCTTCAAATTCCCAGCCTTGGGCGGCAGGGTCTGTCCGATGCCAGCGGATAGTGTCTTTCGCCAAAGCTAAACACCAGGGATCCGTCAAGCGCCACCGCTCCGCCCATTTAGAAATCGCGTAACTATCTTCGGGAGATATGCTTGTCAGCGTTGCTAAAAGCTCCGGCTCAAGATCAGAGGCGCGCTTAAGGAATGCCCGACGATAGCCGTCTGGTACGCCCGGTACCGTGCCGGTGCGAGCGTCAGACGCCAATCTCGGCGAGTAGAAATCACCGTCTGCCGGCGCCAGACCTTGGGCGAATTCATTCTTCGAACGCTTAGCGCGTGCCATCTTTTTCTAGAAGTCCGGCATTCCAGTAGTCGAATCGTTCAGATTAAGAATGATCGATTTCCCCGCGGAAAGGCGGATCAATCGCATTCCGCGGCTTGGTTATGAGAGTTCAAATCGCGATCTGCAGTGCGATCTCCTCGAACGGTACGCGTGGCACCTTCGCCTTGCGGCTGCCGCGCGGGCGCTTGGCGATTCGCACCAAGCCGTGCCGCTCCAGAATCTGGACGTCTTGTTGGATGTTTTTAAGATCTCGCCCGGTCATCTTGGCCAGTTGGTACATCGAGTTCGGCTGGCGGCTCTTGATGGTGCGAAGAAGCCCCAGACGCTCGCGCGTCAGAAAGTTACGCGCAGCCTCAAGACTGGTGAATCCGACCAGTTCCTGCGGCTCGATCTGACGGCCAGCCTGGACCGCCTTGAAGGTCTTCTTGAAGCGCTTCAAGCTCTCGGTAAAGGGCTCAATTGTAAATGTCACGGTCTTCATTCTCGCGCTCCGGTGACCCGAATTAAGTCGGCCATGAAATCGGCGATCAAGCGTTCAACATTCACGAACTCGTACGCTTCCTCGACGCCTTCGATATGGCGATGGTGTCCCTTGGGATGGTGATTGTCGTCTAGGACGGCGGGGGCCTTCTCGCCAGCTCTTATGAGTGCCAAGCGATAGCGAATGCCTTCCGGCTGTCGTGGATTCGGTTCGACCTGCCATAGCACTATTTCGCGGAGATTGCCTTGTTCGTCAGACATCTTCGCCCGGAGCAATACCGCTGTCACCGCCAACTCCCAATCGCACTATACGGTACGAGTTACCATATAGGTGACGACTTTTGCAGCCTGGTCTGAATTTGGCGTGAACCACCGTCTTGTCAACCACCGCTAGGGTGTCAACCGAAACCGCCAACTAGATTTGGATTGAGGAATGGCGGGTCGAACGGCTCATTGATGCGCTTAAGTTGGCGCGCGCTTCCGGAATCCCGATAGAGCGGCTTGCCGGAGAGGCGTTCAAGCCGGAGCGGATTCCAGCTGCAAAGTCGCCGGTATTCTCCGACCGGTCAGACGAGGAAGACTGAAGAAAGACTCGATGCAGCTGCCCGACGTGACCCAAAACCCGAAAATCCGGCCAGTGATAAGTTGAGTGGAGGCGCTTATACATAGACGGCCGTCTCGGCTTGTCCTCCCCCCGTCAACACCGGCCACTAGGTCCTTGATTTCATTGTGCAACATCTGCAAGCACCGGCGCTGGCTCGGCTAGCGACGGTGTGATTTTGTCTTCCTGACCGTTTTCCCGCGCCTTGTGACGCTCGTCGCGCACGGCGCCTTTACGACACTATGGTCGGTGCAAGCTGCGGCCGCCTCACGGGGCCGGACGCGTCGGCCTGTCCCCGCTCTGCTGGGCCTGATCGGTTGGCGCTCGCTCCACTTGCGCGCCATGTCAACCCACAAATTGATGTCAAATGGGATCCTGACTTCCGAGCAATCCCCATCCGACCGATATTTTTTCGAGGTTTTTATTGTCGGCGATTCGCCGTGATCGTGTTCCGCAAAAAAGGGAAAGAGCCACGACGGCGGCAGCCCCTCGGCCTCGCGATAGACTCAGCCTCCAGCTTTGACTATGTTTCGCTATCTTCCAAACCCTGGATGCGACTAAATAGCGCAATGCGACTTAGCGGTCTGGAGAATGGGCGAGTCAAACACCGATCAAGGTACTTTAGCGCGTAGTAGTTTCGTCGGGCGCGAACGCGAGCTTGCGGAGCTCGTGTCGGCATGCGAATCCCCCACCGATAGCGACGCGCATCTGTTCCTGATTTATGGCGAGCCCGGAATCGGCAAGACGCGGCTGGCCGATGAGTTAGCTTCGCGCGCAAAAGCCCGCGGCCTTCAGGTTCTATGGGGCCGATGCTGGGAGGGTGAGGGCGCGCCGGCATACTGGCCGTGGATTCAGGTGATTCGCAGCTTCCTCGGGGCGCTTGAACCGGATCGGCGTCGTTATCTCGCTTCGGAGTGGGAAGTCGCCTCTGACATCGTCCATCAGGTGGCGCAGATCGTTCCGGATTTGCGACCCGCGCCGACGACCCTCAGCCCTGCGGTTACCGACAAGCTCGATCCAAGCGAAGCGCGGTTTCGGCTTTTCGATGCGGTCACCAACTTCCTCAAAATCGGAGCCCGCTCGCATCCAACGCTTATCGTGATCGACGATTTGCATGATGCCGACGAGGCGTCGCTTGCGCTGCTACGTTTCATGGCGCGCGAGCTGAAAGGCGCGCCAATCGTGCTCGTCGGAACCTATCGCGACCTGGAAGTGCGGCGCTCGCCGGGCCTGAGCAAGATGATCGGAGAGCTTGGCCGCGAAGCGCGCTTGATTCCGGTCAGCGGTCTTAGCGAATCCGAGGTTAGTAAGTTCGTCGAGTTCAAGGCGGGACGCACGCCGGACCAGATGCTGGTCGCAAAACTACGCGCCGCCACCAATGGGAATCCGCTCTTTGTGGATGGCATCGTGCGTAATCTGATCGCGGAGGGAGCGTTCGAGTCTGCCGGCGCTCTGAAGCGCGCGTTTAAGATTCCCAGCGGCGTACGGGAAGCGATCCGTGGTCGTCTCGATAGCCTGTCGCGCGAGTCGAACTCGATTCTCGCGGCCGCGGCAGCAATCGGAAATGAGTTCGAATTCAATCTCTGTCAGAGCGTGGCGGATGTTTCTACCGACGAGGCGCATCGCCTTTTAGATGAGGTCACACGCGCCGGCATCGTGACCGCGCTCGGGCATAGCCGCTATCGATTCTCCCACGCGCTCGTCCGCGGCGCGGTGTACGACGAACTCGATACCAATGGAAGGGTTCGGATTCACGGCAAGATCGCTAACCGGATGGAGGAGATCTATCGAGAGGATATCGAACCTCACCTCGCGGAACTGGCGCATCATTTCCGCGAGGCGAGAGTGACAGAAAAGGCAATCGAGTACTCGATCCGCGCCGGCCAGGCAGCTGTTCCCCTCGGCGCCAACGCGGACGCTCTGATGCATTGGGAGGCCGCGCTGGGCCTGATGGAGGCGCATGGCGTGGACGCGCGGCCGCGCGCCGTGTTGATGCAATGGCTCGGAGACGTGACGCTCCCAGTCGATCAGCCAAAATCGGTCAAATTTCGTGAATCCGCAATCGCCCTTTTTGAGAATCTCGGGTATTTCACCGAGGCGGCGCGGATACGAATCTCTCTCGGTAGAAGCTTCGCGACAGCTGATCAGCCGATTAGCGACGGCGCGCGGGCGATCGAGCACTTGCGCCGCGCCGAATCAGTGCTGGCCAAAGGACCGGAAACGGCACAGCTGGCGTGGCTGTACGAGGCGATCGCGGCGTACGAGCAACAAAGATTAGACCTGCCGAGCTGCGACCGGGCCGCCAGGCGGGCAATAGAAATTTCCGAGAACATCCATGACAAAGTGGCCTGGTCCGCAGCCGCAGGATTCCGTGGATTTGTTCTGGCATTAATGGGCCAATTGAAGGAGGCGTTTGAGCTATTCGACCAGTCATTCGAGGCTGCAGATCAGGCAAACTACCCTGGTAGCGGAATGGTGGTGGCGAACTTCGGTGGCTTCTGCAGTTACTGGTTGGGGGATCCGCTCGCCGGCCGAGCCTGGTTTGAGCGCGAACTGAACCGACCGAGGAATGCTCGTAATCTGTGGGCGCGCCGGAATCTTTCGCACCCATTAGAAATGACGTATTTCGAAGAGGGTCAGATCGGTGAACTAAGTCGTAGGTGGAGCCCTAAACATTGGGCGGTCCGGTGTTGGGTGGGCGGCGAATGGGAAGCGGTGGCAGCCTTGTTTGAGACAGCCGCCGAAACATCTGTGCGAGCAGATGATCGAACTCTTCATTTATCTTTGAGCGTTTACCTCGGAGAGATCTATTTCCTTCTTGGTGCGTACGCCCGCGCTGAGGCTCACCTGATGTACGGACTCGACAACGGGGATCGAGGACCGCTGGTGATTCAGGAAATGCGCGCGCGTCCCATGTTGGCGCGAGTCTACGTCGCAATGAACCGGCTTGATGTGGCTTCAGAACAGATGGCTCGATGTCGTCAGATAATGGCGGCAGGAGAAAACTGGCGCGGCCGGGCCGGCGACGTCGAGCGCGCCGAGGGGGTCATCGCCGCTGCTCGCGGCAACTACGACATCGCCTACCGGCAGTTCGAAGCGGCCTTGGCGATCCAGCGGAAGTATCATTTGACAGCGGATGAAGCGGATACGCTGCAAGAGTGGGGACGTGCGCTTGCAGCCGCCGGCGATCGTATGAGAGCGGCGGAAAAGTTCGACGCCGCAATCGAACTCAATCGCGCTCGCGGCGTTGGCCCACGTTTTCTCGAATGGGTTGCAGCCGACAAGATGCGCGCACTGGGGCCGCAGCCGACCCGGACCCACATTGGCGGCGCCAAGCAGTCTCAGGCTGAATCGAAGGTGACTGGGGTATTCCGAAAAGAAGGAGAGTTCTGGGCGATCAGCTATCAAGCCACCACCTTCCAGCTTAAGGATGCCAAGGGGCTTCGCTACCTCGCCTACCTGCTCGCGCGCCCCGGCCAGCGCATCCACGTGTATGACCTGATCGAAGCGGTTGAGGGTGGCGCGGCCGGCGGGAGGACGGCGATCCAGACCGAGTCCGAGGATTTGGAAATCGTTCGCGAGATCGACAGCCCGGTGCTAACAATCGATGGTCGCGCGCGCTCCGAATACCGCGCCAGACTGCGCGACCTTCAGGGCGACCTGGACGAAGCGGACCGAGCCAATGACCTCGGACAGTCCGAACGCCTGCGCACCGAGATCGAAATGCTCGGCCAGGAGCTCACAGGGTCATCAGGATTGGGCGGACGTGCGCGCGCCGCGTCGGGCAGCGCGGAACGCGCGCGCGGGCTGGTCGGCAAGAACATCCGCTCGGTGGTGGAGAAAATTCGCCGACAGCATCCCGCGTTGGGGCGTCATTTCGCTACTGCGATCAGCACCGGCTACTTCTGCGCATATCAGCCCGAGCCCGACCATCCCATTTCCTGGCAACTCTGAGCGGATCTTCACTTCTCGGCAATTTGTTCCCTCCGATCGGACATTGTTCCCTCCGATTTCCCACCTCTTCTAGCAGACAGGCAAGTGCGCTCGATGCGGGTGAGCGTCAGGGAAACCATCGAGGTTCCGGTGCACTGGTGTGTCCGAGCTGGATAGGGGCCGGACAGACGAATGATCGAGTTCGTCGCTCGGCAAGTGACCGTAACGATCATGTCGTCTGGCCGGACCTAAGTTCCGGCGGACATCGGGGGAGTTGTGAAGTTTAATGAAGGAAAAATCAAGCTAGGTGTAATTTGGTTGCTAAGTGCGGCCGCTTTCGCGGTTCTCGCTTCAGGTATGCGAGTTCCGGCAATGGCGGCGCCCGCCGATATTGCTCCGACTTGGGGCAAGGTGCTCGTGGTGGGAGGTTTCGACCCCTTCTTCAACATTCTATCTTCCACTGAACTATACGACCCCGCGACCAACACCTTCGCCGCGGCAGTCGACACCCCTGCTATGAATGTCGCTCGCCTCGACGCGACCGCAACGGTTTTAGCCTCGGGAAAGGTGCTAATCGCGGGCGGATACTACGCCAACGCCCTCAACAGTAATTTGTCTTCGACCGAACTCTACGACCCCGCGACTAATACGTTCACGCTCGCGGCTACTATGAATGTCGCTCGCGACGACGCTACCGCCGCGCTTCTTCCCTCGGGAAAAGTGCTAATCGCGGGCGGCGACGACAACTCTGGCCAGCCTCTATCTTCGACTGAACTCTACGACCCTGTGACCAACACCTTCGCCGCGGCGGCTAATACACCTGTCATGAACAGCCCTCGGGACGAGATGGTAGCGACGCTTTTGCCCTCGGGTAAGGTGCTAATCGCGACCGGCTACAACGGCATCGTTGGCGGCTACCTAGCCTCGACTGAACTGTACGACCCTGTGACCAACAGCTTTGCCGCGGCCGCCAATACCGCTACCATGAATACCGCTCGCTGTTGTATGAAGTCAGCGACCCTTCTGGCTTCGGGAAAGGTGCTCATCGCAGGAGGCGCTGACAGCGCCGGTCCTTTCCTATCTTCGACTGAACTGTACGACCCTGTGACCAACACCTTCGCCGTGGCCGCCAACACCGCTTCCATGAACACCGGTCGCGCGTGGCCAACCGCGACACTTTTAGGCTCGGGAAAGGTGCTATTGGCGGGCGGCATATACGACGAGAGCGGTCGTTCCTTGTCTTCGACTGAACTGTACGACCCCGCGACGAACACCTTCACCGCGGCCGCCAACACCGCTAACATGAACAGCGCAAGGTCTTCAGAGCCTTACGAAGATGCGGTGCTCTTAGGCTCGGGAAAGGTGCTAATCGTGGGCGGCAACACCGGCGGCGGCGTGCTGACGTCTTCGACTGACCTTTACGACCCAGCGACCAACAGCTTCGCCAATCCCGGCACAACCGCTGTAATGAACACCGCAAGAGCTGACGGTGATGTCCGCTCGGTTGTTAGGATTGAGCAGCGGCTTCATGGTCAGTTAAGCGGCTTTCTCGCTTTCGTCAACTCCCGGTCGGGCACTACTGAGATAAGTATCGTGGGCGCGCAGCGCA
>Ga0182024_10001089_pt1 | contig 70311 bp, 60 predicted proteins | sample P32metaG_FD_120480 | JGI IMG/M metagenome (GOLD analysis project Ga0182024, IMG submission 120480) | Permafrost microbial communities from Stordalen Mire, Sweden - P3-2 metaG (Illumina Assembly) | ecosystem: Environmental > Terrestrial > Soil > Wetlands > Permafrost | place: Sweden: Stordalen...
GGCCCGCAACCGAGAAGTACGAAAAAGACCGCATCGCCGGAGCGTCCGTGCCAGAAGCGGTACAACTCGACAAGGACATCGAAGCGGAGCGGGCTCGCGAGGAAACTCTACTTCCCCAGGTTGCCCCCGGACTCCGCCTGCCTCAGGATTCCGGCGTGTTTTTGTTGGACAGTTTCCAGGGCGAGCCGCAGATCGTTGAACTTCAACAAACGGCGGGTGACGTCAGTCAAAACACTAAGGGCAACATTTTTCGTGGCGCCATCAATCCCATCGCCGGTCTCAAACAAGCCATCGTACTTGACGGCCCTCATGCTCAGGTGCAATCTCACGTTGAGGTTCCTTCGCTCTACATTAACTTCGACGACGCTCCCGACCAAGCCAGCCAGATTGGTCAGCCTGCGGCTGCGAAAGACTCCGCGCACAATACTTCAGCTCCGCAGCAACCTCAACAGTCCCAGCAGCCCATCGCTTCCGATCGCTTCCGCATCGTTCGAACCGACGTGAAAAATGGCAAACGAATTCTCGGCGACGTGAAACGCCAGGTCACCGGAAAGATCAGCCAAGAACAACATCTCGTCAAAACCACGGTCACATCCATTGGCGGCGGCTGGATGAAACTCACTCCCACCGAGCCCTTACTCTTCGGCGAATACGCGCTCGTGGAAATGATGCCCATGGATTCATCCTCGACTAAAGAAGGCATGAACCTGTACGTCTGGGATTTCGGCGTCAATGCGAAAGCCCCGGCGAACGCCAATCCCTGGAAGCCCTCCACTCCAGAGACAAAGTCCGACCCCACCCCGAACTCACATTGAAACTGGAATAAAAGAAATCTTAGCCCCTGTTTTTCGGAGGCGCGATTTGGAGAGTAAGAATTCGAGGCTAAGAGAAACGTGGAGTTGGCGTATGAGGTTTGAAGTCCAAGGTCCGAACTCTGAAGTCCGGTCCGTTATTCTTTCAACGTTCCCCGCTGGGCAATCCCAATATTATCCCGGCTGGAATTCTTTACCACGTACATCATGCCGTCCGCCTGCCGAATCACATCGTGAGCCGTACGCGCGTCGTGAGGAAAGGTTGCCAGCCCGATCGAGGCCCGCACATTCAGATTCAAACCCTCTTCACGGCAAAAACCGCTGGCCCTTAAACCATCGCGCAAACGCTTGGCAACGACCAATGCTTGATCTTTCCCCGTCTGCGGCAAGAGAACCACAAATTCGTCTCCGCCGTAGCGAAACGCGAAATCAATCAGCCGCAATTGTGCCTTGATCAAATACCCGATCTCCGCCAATAGTTTGCTTCCGATCAAATGACCGTGGGTATCGTTGACAGATTTAAAGTGATCCAGATCGATAAATAGAATGCTGAACTCGTAACCAAAGCGCGAGGAGCGGTAGACCTCGGTATCCAGGGTTTTATACAAATGGCGCGCGTTATACAGTCCCGTGCAATCGTCTGTGATCGTCAGTTCCTGAATCTTCTCTACCCAGCGCGCGTTCTCAATCGCAATCGCCGCATAGTCGCAGAGCGAGTGCAGAAAGAACAGTTCCGCGTCCTTGAACTGCTCCAAATCCACATTCACTAACTGGATCACGCCCAGCACACGCAGCTTTGAGCGTACGGGCACGCAAATCACTGAACGCGTCTCCCACTTGGTGGTCTTATCGACACGACTGGCAAAAACCGGGTCGGCCTGCACATCTGGAACAATTCGCGACTCTCCGTGCTTTGCTACCCAGCCGGCAATGCCTTCGCCCATTTTCAGTCGCACACTCTTGAGGGCCTCGGCCTTGTCTCCTACCGCGATGGCGAAGTAAAGTTCATCCATCGTTTCGTCCACCATCAGCAACGACCAAGTGTCCGGCCGAAAATATTCCGCCATCTTGTCCATGATCGTTTGCAGAATCGAGCCGAGATCCAGCGACGACGTCAGCGCCTTGGCCACGTCGTGAAAGATCGTCAATTCCTGGTTCTGCCGCGTCAATTGAGTGCCGGCCTCAGGCATGCAGAAATTCCGTTGTCCTCGCTACTTCCGGGTGGTGTTGAAAAATTATATGCGTCACTTTCGAGCCCCCGCAATGACCGTTGGTAACCAGTACCCGTAAAGCCACCCAGATTGTGGCGTTGCCGTCCTACTCCCAACTTGTGCACTTGTTCTTGATCCTTTGCCCAATCTCCGATCTAGGATTCCAGGGCCATCTGGCATATTCTTAGACCTATCATGAATCGGAATAAGAACAAACTAAGACGCTGCGTCTTGTTATCGAGTTTTTTCTTTGCCGCACCATTCATATTAGGCTTTTCGGTCCCAACCTTCGCGCAAGCGACCGCCAGCCAACCCGATCCGAAATCCGTTCCCGTAGTCGATGGCGGGATCGGCCCGTGCACTGCCGACTTCACCGTCACCGACGAAGCGGGCGCGCCCCTGTATGCAGCGAAGATTGATGTCCATATTGCCTACGGATTTTTGAGCGCTCACAAACTTGACCTCGAGGTGGGTACCAACGCCGACGGCAAAGCCCGTTTTACAGGCCTTCCCAATCGCGTTAAACGCGGACTGTTTTTCGAAGCCTCCCTTGGCGACCGCACCGCCCAGGCGTTCGACGATCCGGCTGTCAACTGCAAAGCGCAATTCACCCTGGCACTACGCAAGAAACCGTAACAGTTTTCCGGATCGCTGAGGTCTATTTCCGGTTCAACGTTTTCGCTGGTTACCTCACCCTTGAACTCTTGGCTGTAGCGCACCTTTGCTGGTTGGCCTATGATGTTCCCGTCGTCATCCGGCGAACGTTATCCGGCGAACATTGCTTCCTGGGCAGGACAGAGTGGGCGAATTTGGAGATAAATTCCGTAAGGCACGCGAGAAGAAAGAAATTTCCCTCGACGATGTTTCCAACGTCACCAAAATCGGCGCGCGCATGCTTCGCGCCATCGAAGAGGAACACTTCGATCAACTCCCCGGCGGCGTTTTCAACAAGGGATTCATCCGTGCCTATGCCAAGCATCTGGGATTGAACGACGAAGAGGCTGTAACCGATTACCTGGCGTGCCTACGCCAGGCGCAGATTGACGCTCATGAGGTTTGGGAGCCGGAAACTTCCACAAAAACCAGCTCGACCCAACGCCAGTCGCCGGAAAGAAAGCGAATAGTGGAAGCCAGTCAAACTGGCGCTAAGAAGTCCGCCGAGAAAACGCAATCTCCGGTGCAGGTTGAGGAACTTCCCGAATTGCAACTTCCTCGCGCCGAACACATCCGACCTGTGCAGAACAACTTTCCCACGAAGTCGGAACGAGAGATTCCATGGAGCATTTTCGCCATCACGGCCGTTGTCATCGTTCTTGCTGCGATCCTTTGGATTCGCCGGTCGCACACCGTGGGCAAAGCTGCGCTCAATCCGGCTCCGGCCATGCTGCAAACGTCGACCAGCGCGCCAGTCGTGCCCGCTCCCGTACCCAAAGTGCCAGTACAAATTGTGGGCCAGCAGTCCACTCTCGCGCCCGCCAACATTGTCGCCCCGCGTTTGCCTCAAGCCGGAGCGCCGGCAGCGACATCCACGAACCCATCCGCCACGGCGACGGTCAAATCGTCCGATACTTTCGCCGGAAGTAACGAACGAGCCATCAAAAGCGCAGAGAACGAGCAGAATCTGACGACCGCACCCACTCCGCGCCAGGCTGCTTCCGCGACCGCTAAAACCGACGCACCTTTGAAGCTCGTCATCCGTGCCGAGGAAACTTCCTGGATTTCTGTTCAGGCCGACGGGCAAACTGTCAGCCAGGAAACTCTTATCGCGCCCGCTCACGCTTCCATTCGTGCGAGCCGCGAAATCGTGGTCAAAATCGGAAATGCGGCTGGCGTTACTTTCCTCTGGAACGGCCAGGAAATCCCAGCCAACGGCTCCGAAGCCGAAGTAAAAACCTTCATTTTCGATGCCAGTGGAATGCGAGCGGGCGCGCCCGTTGCATCCCCAACCCAGAATCCCTGACACTCAAAGTTTGAAAAGCCCTGAGTACCTGCCTGGCTCAGGTTTTCGACGGTATGCTTTGATTTTCCTGGCGCGACTGCGCCAAAGATCCGCAAAGATGTGCGTCAAATTGTTTCGCGACGGATTCGTAGCGTTCCCCAGGCGGAAAGGGAAAACTCAACCTACAGGTGACACATTCAAGAAAACGTCCTGTTTGCGACATCAGGACGCCAACGCGATGCGAGGGGACGGAGGTTCTGGTGTATGGTTCCATCGTTGCCCGGAGTGCGGTAACTCGTTTCTTCGGCCAGAACTCGAATTCTTATACAACGTCTGGGCTATCGAAGTCAGTACCGCAACGGACAGTCGGTAATCCTGGAAGTTTCAACCACTTATGTTTCCGGAATATGAATGCCATCCATACAATTACCTTCCTCCCCAACGTTGCAGTAGCGGATGAATGTACAGACGGGTTGGCGCGGTATCAATCAGGTGCGGTGTACTGTTTCAAGGTTGCCTGCCAGAGCCGTTCGCAGCATTCACAGAATCTAAAATGTTTTTCGCGCAACTTCGCGTCAACACCAAGCCCCATTTGACTCATCCAAGCCTTATTGAACCCCGGCTTCGTGCCATCCACCGTCATATTTCCGCTGTTAGATTGGTTTCTAGGCCCCTACGACAAAAATCGTTGCGCCGTAAGGGGCGCTCTGATAACCTTTTGTAGGACTTCTTCTCGATGTGTCGCCCCTCAGCGACTCCGTGGATTTCCGGTTCCCCCGGATTAGAATCATAGCTTTCCTGCACCAAAGTGCACTTAAGGAGACACACAACTTGGGATCAAAGAATCGCTATTTATTTACCTCCGAATCCGTGACTGAGGGCCATCCCGACAAGATTGCCGACCAGATTTCGGACGCCATTCTCGACGCCTGCCTCGCCGAAGACTCCTTCAGCCGGGTCGCCTGCGAAACTCTTACTGCCACCGGCCTGGTCGTCATCGCCGGTGAAATCACCACCAAAGCTTATGTTGATTTCCAGCAGGTGGTCCGCGGCACCGTCCAAGCCATCGGTTACGACAATGCCCTTCACGGCTTTGACTGCAACACCTGCGCCGTTATCTCCAGCATTAACAAGCAATCCGGCGACATCGCCATGGGCGTAGATACCGGCGGCGCCGGCGACCAGGGAATGATGTTTGGCTATGCGGTGGATGAGAATGAGGAACTGATGCCAACTCCCATCTCATTGGCGCACAAGCTGACCATGCGGCTCTCGCAGGTTCGCAAGAACGGAACACTTCCCTTCCTCCGTCCCGATGGAAAATCCCAAGTTACAGTGGAATACGATGCTAAGGGTAAAGTCCTGCGCGTGGACGCAGTCGTTATTTCGACGCAGCACTCGGAAACCGTCGCAAATGACGAATTGCGCGCGGGCATTTTAAAGCATGTGATTCAAGCAGTGATTCCCGCGCAATTGCTCGATGAAGATACCAAGTACCACATCAATCCCACGGGCCGTTTTGTCATTGGCGGGCCTATGGGCGACACGGGACTGACAGGACGCAAGATTATTGTCGATACTTACGGTGGCATGGGACGTCATGGCGGCGGCGCCTTCAGCGGAAAAGATCCGACGAAGGTGGACCGCTCGGCCGCTTACATGGCGCGACACATTGCCAAAAATGTAGTCGCGGGCGGGTTGGCCGGACGCTGCGAAGTGCAATTGGCGTATGCCATTGGCGTTGCCGATCCAGTCAGCGTGCTGGTCGAAACCTTCGGTACCGAGAAGGTTGATCCGGAGATTATCCCGGATTTAGTTCGCTCGCACTTCAAGCTGACGCCGCGCGGCATCATTGACTCGTTGAACCTGCGCAGGCCGATCTACAAAAAGACCGCGGCCTACGGCCACTTCGGACGCAGCGACGCTGACTTCACCTGGGAGGCGACCGACAAAGCGGCGAAGCTGGCCAGCGATGGGGGGTTGCGTGAACCCGTTGGAGCGGCTCGCAAATAAAATTAAAAATTCCCACCCTATCGCAAAGTGCGCGATAGGATGGGGCACCCGGCCGCTATTAAACTCATTTTTTCCGCGCTTACCGCGCGCCACATAGGAGAAGCATGTCAACAGCAGCAGTGAATTGCGATATCAAGAACGTAGAACTGGCCGATCTGGGAAAGAAGCGCATTGAATGGGCGAACCAGTCCATGAAAGTGCTGCAGATTATCCGCAAAGAGTTCATCAAAAACCAGCCGTTGAAGGGCATCCGCGTTTCGGCGTGCCTGCATGTAACGGCCGAGACCGCGAACCTTGGCATTTGCCTGCGGGACGGCGGAGCCGACGTGGTTTTGTGCGCGTCGAATCCTTTGTCTACCCAAGACGACGTGGCCGCCAGCTTGGTGCGTGATCACAACATTCCTGTCTACGCCATCAAGGGGGAGGATAATGACACTTACTACAACCACATCCTGGCAGCGATCGACCACAAGCCGCACATTACGATGGACGATGGCGCCGACCTGGTCACAATTCTGCACACCAAGCGCACTGACGCTCTAGAAGACGTGATCGGCGGAACCGAAGAGACCACCACCGGCGTGATCCGCCTGCGCGCAATGGCGAAGGAAGGCGTGCTGAAGTTCCCCATCGTCGCGGTCAACGACGCCGACACCAAACATCTGTTCGACAATCGCTACGGAACGGGGCAGTCCACAATCGATGGCATTATTCGCGCCACCAATTTTCTTTTGGCTGGGTCGAAGTTCGTGGTCGCCGGCTACGGTTGGTGCGGTCGCGGGCTTGCCAGCCGCGCGCGCGGCAACGGCGCCGAAGTGATCATCACCGAGGTCGATCCCACAAAGGCGCTCGAGGCAGTCATGGACGGCTTCCGCGTGATGTCGATGAACGAAGCGGCCAAACTGGGCGACGTGTTCTGCACCGTAACCGGCAACAAGAGCGTGCTCACCAAAGAACACTTCGACCTGATGAAGGACGGCGCAATCATCTCGAACTCCGGCCACTTCAATGTGGAAATCGACATCCCGGCGCTCGACAAGATGTCATCGTCGAAGCGCACCACTCGCAACTTCGTCGAAGAGTATTCGCTGAAAGACGGCCGCAAGATTAACCTGCTGGGCGAAGGCCGCCTCATCAACCTGGCCGCGGCGGAAGGCCATCCTGCGTCAGTGATGGATATGAGCTTTGCCGACCAGGCGCTCTCCGTCGAATACGTGGTGAAGAACAGCAAGAAGCTGGAGAAGACGGTCTACAAAGTTCCCGACGAACTCGACAAACGCGTCGCCAAGCTGAAGCTCGAATCGATGGGAATCAAAATCGACCGCCTGACGCCGGAGCAGGAAGAGTATCTGGCGGGGTGGAGCGAGGGAACGTAGTTCATGTGGCGCGGGCACTCCTGCCCGCGGCTTTTGACTCTGATTCGGGGCGGCGCAGGCCGCCCCGCTTTCTTTTCGGGGCGGTAAGGAGCTGGATCGAAAAGCCCGCGTTGTGCAGGTCATTTCTTAGTCCATCGTAGGTACTGCTTTGCGTGTTTTCGCGGAAGCTTCTGCCCGGGATCCAGATTCAGAAAGGTCCTCGGCAATTGGAAATCTTTTCGAGAAGCGAATCCTACTGACTTTCTCCCGCGGAAATGCATCCTAGAATCGGTCTAACAAGAGAACCATTTTTTCTCGACCGGGAACCGAAGTCTGCCAAAGGAGAGTCCGATGGGTCTTGAGATTGATGTGGAGAAGATTTCAGAAGTGCTGCTTGCCGATGGATGGCACAAAGTCACGACAGTGGGAGATGGGAGATCTTCGTTCGGAATCGATGTTTACGATTTTCAGGACCCCAAAGCGAGCCCAAATGCCGGTGCCCAGGAGCCAACAGACCGACCAGTCAAACAAGAGCGAGGGCAGGAGAGCGGCACGCGCGGGGCGCGGTGGACCGAATCGGATGGCTCGCGAGTATTCTGTCCGCTGACGTCAATTCTGGCGGTAAAGTACGCGGGGCAGAATAAGTCGGAGAGTAAAACAACTTAACGTATCAAGCATCGGCGCTATCTTATGCAGAGATGCAGAAAATTTTCTCCGCCATGCGTCTAATCTTCTTCTTCTCGCTTTTGCTCTCGCTGAAGAAGATCGGAGAGAACCTCTTTCGCTGCGCCTGTGAAGGCGTCAAAAGTTCGGTCGTCGAAGAGAACCCAGCGAACCAACTCCAGTGAGCTTCCTGCCTCGAGGAAGTCGCGCGCGGTACAAAGCGCGGTGCGGGCTGCTCGGCCGCAAGTCGAAAGGCGTTCCAATAGGCTTGGCGCAGTTGTTGGGCGCACCGCTTCTGCTCCTGCCGAGAATAGACCGGTCCCACCGCGTGAATCACAAATTTGGCTCGCAACTTCCCGGCGCCCGTAACGACCGCATCGCCGGTGGAACAACCCTCTGGATATTTGCGTTTTAGTTCCTGCATGATGGCCGGTCCACCGGCATCGTGGATTGCGCCATCCACGCCGCCTCCGCCCGCAAGCCACTGATTGGCTGCGTTCACGATGGCATCTACTTCCTGATGAGTAATATCGCCTTGAACCAGTTGAATGCCGAGTTGTGAAGGAAGATTTTCAAAGGAATGCCCCGACTCACGCCCCATTGAATGCATTATCCAACGGGGGACGATCGCGGCATTCCTGAGCGGGAGGCGCGTAGAAAGAGACGTTGACGATGCCAGCAACGTCTCCGCAAGAGCGGTTGCGAGATTTAACCACGCACGCTGATTTTCGAAAACGACAGTACGGCGCGGCTCGGTGTAGGTCGGCCCATCGACAGCGCCGGACGAAACGTCGTGAAGATCAGCATGCGCTTCACTTGCGGCAATACTTCTTGCGAATCTTTGGCATCGGACAGAATGCGATAATCCTGCACTCGCCCATTTGCGTCGACGTAGGCTTCAATCACGAGCGAGTCGGCATCAATGGTGTCCAGAGTCATGCCAAACGCGCTCTGCTCCAGCTGCGGCGCGGTATTCACCATGACAAGCGGAACATCATTTCCCGCCTGCAACGAGGACGGAGCCACGAAATATACCATCGCAATCCCGAAAATAATCAGCGCGCTCAGAAATCCGGCTGTCGCCGGAACCATGAACGCCTGGAAGGCGTCTTCCAGGCGCACTCTGAGCGACTCGAACGCAGGACGCTTGGCGCGGGCCGCTTCACGAGAAATAGCCAGACGCAGCTTCAGCCCCAGATCCGCAGGAACTTTCGGACGCTTCAGGCTTGCCAATAACTGTTGCGCACGCCACAGGCCCTGATATTCCTGATTGCACGTCGCGCAGTCCGACAAATGGGCCTGCAAGGCAAGCATCTCCGTCCCCGTAACGGCTCCATCCAAATATGGCGAGAATAACCGCTTCGCCTGGGGGCACTCTAATCCCAGAATCTCCTTTGTGCCCTTCATGGCATCACCTCGACCCTTCTACCCCCTCCAGCCACCTGCGAGCGCACACTCCGATTTTCTCTGTTCTGTTCTTTACAGTCCGAAATCGGAGCAGTCAATCCCAGTTCGTTTCCAACTTCGCGCACATAAGGCGCCAACCGTTGCCGAAGCGCCTCTCGGCCGCGTGTAATCCGCGATTTTACGGTCCCCAACGAGATTTCTAAGACCTCGGCAATCTCTTCATACGACATCTCTTCCAGATCGCGCAGAATCAGAGTCGTGCGATACGGTTCCGGCACCTTTCTCAATTCTTCTTCCACCCGGTGTTGCACTTCGTGATGAGCGACGCTGTCAAAAGGAGAATTCGCATGGTCGGTAAGCGCCAGCTGCGTCGCGCTTTCACCCGTATTGAAACCCTCCGATTCCGCCGGCTCAATGGACATTTCTTTCGCCTTGTGCCGAAACCACCAGCGCCGCCGATTGGAAGCTTCATGGAGTGCGATGCGGTAGATCCAAGTCTTTAAGCTGGACCCACCATGAAACTGTTTCATTCCGCGAAACACTTTCAGAAAGACATCTTGCGTAGTATCGGCCGCGTCTGCCGGATCGTTCACGATGCGGAAGACCAGCCCATACACCGGCTGCTGAAATTCGCCGATCAGCCAGGCATAAGCCGTTTCCGACCCTGCCTTCAACTCCGCAACGATCGCCGCTTCCTGCTGCGACCCTGCGCCAATCGCACTTGCCAAATCACCCAAGGTGGTTGCTCCCGCCATAATGGCGTCCCCTGATTATAGGATTTTCCACCCTACTCCGCCCTTGAAAATTGCGACCGTTGGTCAAGTCCGGCAAGTGAAAGCGGAGCCGTGACCCTTACCTAACATAGACTCCACAGGGAACTTTATAGTTCCCGACGATAAGCTCTTTATTTTCAATAGGTAAAAGGACTCAACGGTGGACAATCGCCTTTTGGATGCCAAAAGAGGTCCTGCGGGCCGGAAAGTCATCGAGGCCAAGTTACTACCGATTCGGCACGTGGCTGAACTAACTGGTTAAGTTAGCCCTTAGCTAGTGGCCTGTCAGACTCTGATTTTTCGTATGGCGCGCAGGAAAAAATCGTTCTGCTCTGGCGTTCCGATGGTCACCCGAACAGAGCTTGGAGCGCCCCACCCATTCAGCGCGCGCACGCTAACGCCCTGGTCGCGCAAACGATCCGCGATAGCGGAGGAATCTTGCCCGATGTCACAGCACAAGAAGTTGCTCGAAGTCGGGATCACACGATAACCGAGCTTCGATAATTCTTCGGTTAGAAATACGGCTTGCGAGGAATTGTTCGAAACCGCTTGCAGGATGTGGTCGTGATCGCCGAGCGCTGCGAGCGCCGCAACCTGCGCGAGGTACGAAACCGAATACACATTGCGCATGCGCGAGCAATAAGCCAGAAGCTCCGCCGGGCCTAAACCGTATCCGATGCGCAGGCCTGCCAAGCCGTGAGCCTTGGAGAAACTTCGCAGTACGACCATGTCCGAGCCGACTACGGTCGCACCGCTCCGCACGTATTCAAGCGAGCGCGAATACTCCACTTTGCGCAGCGCTGAGAAGTGCGCAGCAAACTCGTAGTACGCCTCGTCGAGAACGACCACCACGTGCGCGGGAACCTCGGCAAGAAAATGGTCGATTGTAGCGGCCTCAACCATGGTTCCGGTCGGATTGTTAGGATTCGCCAGGAAGACAATGCGCGTATCTTCGTTAATCGCGGCCCGGATCGCGGCGAGATCGAAGCCGTCGTCGCGCAGCGGAGTTTTTCGCAAATCTGCTCCCACGGCGTGCACCGCCATGTCATAGATGAGGAATGAACATTCGCTGGTTACCGCGTTCAGACCCGGAGCGAGCATCGTCTGACAAAGCAACGCAATCATTTCGGTCGAACCCGCGGTGACGAGAACTTGGTCTATCGACAGCGCATGCTGTGCGGCCAGCTTCCGGCTCAATTCCACGCAGTCATCGTCGGGATAAAAGTTAGACGAAGGCGAGGCGGACCGCATCGCTTTGATCGCATAGCGCGATGGACCAAAAGGATTCTCGTTGGAGTCGAGCTTGATGAGTTGCGATTGCGAGCCGGTTCGAACTTGCGGTGCAGCAGCAAAATAGTCGGCCATGTCGCGCGCCGGCTTTGACACTAGATCAGAAAATCGGCTCATACTGGAAGAACATTATGGCAGGGATTTTTTTTTGCCGGCCGCACTGGCTTTGCTCGCCGATTGCAAGCGCTCCACTTCTTTTAACGTCAGCGATCGAAATTTGCCGGGAGGGACGTCCAGCGCCAAGGGCCCATACTTCACGCGCTTAATTTTCTCCACATGGTGCCCGACCGCTTCAAACATGCGCCGGATCTGGCGATTGCGTCCTTCGATCAATGTGATCTCATACCAGGGATTGGCCGCTTCTTTGACGATCCGCACTAGAGCCGGGCCGGTTTTCACGCGCTTGCCGTCATCGGTAGCAATGGAAACCCCAGCGCGCAGTTTCGCAATGGCTTCTTCCTTCGGCGTGCCTGCAACTTTCACGACATAAGTCTTGGGCACGTGGGAAGCCGCTTTCATCAGCCGGTGCGCGAGTTCACCGTCGTTGGTCAGCAGCAGCAAACCTTCGCTGGCATAATCCAGGCGTCCGATGGGATATACACGGCCTTTCACGCCGTGAATAAGATCCATCACAGTCGGACGTTTTTCCGGATCGCTCATGGTCGTGACGTAACCCTTGGGCTTGTTCAGCAGAAGATAAATGTGCCGCTGCGCTCCGTGAAGAAGTTTTCCGTTGACTCGGACGTGATCGGTTTCAGGGTCCGCCTTCGTACCTAATTCGGTGACGACGGTGCCGTTGACCTGCACGTGGCCTGAGGAAATGAGCTCTTCAGCCTTGCGGCGAGAGGCGACCCCGGCGGCAGCGATAATCTTTTGCAGGCGTTCCATCGGCATAGGGTCAAATCCAGAGAGAATCCGCGAAGCAGCGAGCCTCAGCCAGCTTTCTCAGTCTCAGAGATGCTTTCGCTCGACGAAACTGCTGCGGCAGCGGGAGGACCGTTCTCGCCCGGCTGCGCAATTTCTTCAGACGACGATGCACTCTCGGCCGGAATCAGCTCCGACTGAAACGATTCTGCCACCAGCTTTTCGAACTCCTCCATGCTGGGCAGCTCGTTCACATCCTTCAAGCCAAATCGCATCAGGAATTCCTTCGTCGTCTTATAGAGAATCGGCCGCCCAATCACCTGCTTGCGTCCTCCGGTCGTGATCAACTTTCGGTCGAGCAGAGTTCCGATCACGCCGCCAGAGTCGACGCCGCGAATATCGTTAATCTCCGGTATGGTCACCGGCTGCTTGTACGCAATCACCGCCAGGGTTTCCAGCGCCGGCAGCGAAAGCCGGATCGGCGGCTTCAAACTCTTGGCGAACGCCCGCACTACCTCGTGCTGCTCGGGCTTGGTCGACATGCGGTATCCACCCGCGACCTGGCGGATCTCTATGCCGTGATCGGGTGCGCCATATTCTGCGATAAGGTCTTCGAGGCATGAGCGCACGCGAGACTTCATCTCAGCTTCACTCGCTGCCGCCGTTTGATCGGTTTCGGCAACGAGCGTTTCCTTGACGAGCTGAGTCATCTGCTCCAAGGTAATCGGCGTCTCCGCCGCGTAAATAATGGCTTCGAGTTGCGCTTTCAGGGACATAAAAAATCAGTTTTCACTTGCCGGCTGCCGGCAACCGCACTTCATCTCCAGTCATCGCGAACGGCTGACTGTTCGTTCATAATCTCGTCGAAGTGGGTGTGTTTGCGGATCGCGATCTCGCCAAACATTTTTTCCTGCCGCACCTGGATCGCCTGCAGCCGCACCATTTCGAGCAGCGCCAGAAAAACGCATACTAGCGCGTGCCGCGACGGAACCCGCATCAGCAGTTGCTTCAGGCGGATGGGCCGGTCTTCCAGAGAAAGCCGGCGCCGCAGATAATCGATCATCTGACCCACCGTGACCGTTTCTTCGTCAACGTTGAGAACGGGACGCGTTCGCACCCGCTCCAGCACTTGCTGAAAAGTCTTGACCAGGTCGATTACATCAGCGGCAATCTCCGGCTCGGTGCCCTCCGCCTCCATGAATTCCTTCAGCGACGGATTAGACAGCACCGCATCTTCAATCTGCTGTTTCTGCAAAAGCATCTGCGCAGCCGATTTGAATTTTTCATGCTCCAACAACCGATTCACTAATTCGCTGCGCGGATCGTCCTGTTCTTCCGCCGGTGCGTCCGGATCTCGCGGGAGCAGCATCTTCGATTTGATGTGAATCAGCATCGCCGCCATGTAAATGAATTCGGCCGCCACATTCACATCCAATTCGCGAATCTTTTCCACGTAGGCCAGATATTGCGCCGTAATGCGCGCGATGGGGATGTCGTAAATATCGATATCCTGCTTGCGAATCAGGTCCAGTAGCAGGTCGAGTGGGCCCTCATAAACGTCAGTAACGGCAACCGCGAAAGGCGAATCACTTTCGCCCTTCTTGGCGAGATCTTTTCCTGGCTTTGTGGCCAGCGCCGAAGGCATCGGCAAATCGTTACTGGAAACGAGTTTTAATTCTTCCGGCATTGTGATGGTTTCGAATCCGATTACTTCGATGTGCTGAGTTTCGAACTTTCCGCCGTCAACGGTTCATACTCCAGCGACATACCCATAGCGGCGCGCACATCTTTCATCGTATTGCTCGCCGCTCGACGCGCCCGCTCGGTTCCAGCTTCCAGAATATCCCACGCGAGGCGCGGATTCTCCTCAAATTTCTTACGCCGTTGCTGCATCGGATTCAGCAGCTTCACCAGCGCGTCGGCAGCCCAACCTTTGCATTCGATGCAACCGATCCCCGCCGACCGGCAGCCTTCATTCACCTTGGCCATGGTTTCTTTGTCGCTGAAAATTTTGTGCAGATCGCCCACCGGGCACACATCGGGATTGCCAGGATCCGATCGCCGCACCCGCGCCGGATCGGTAACCATCGTCTTCAGTTTCTGCCGCACGACCGGCTCCGGATCGGTCAGCATGATTGTATTTCCGTACGACTTCGACATCTTGCGGCCGTCGGTACCCGGCAGCTTCGCGGCGGGTGTTAGCAGCGCCTGTGGTTCCGAAAAAACCTCCTTCGGCGAGCCATAGAATCGATTGAACCGCCGCGCAATTTCCCGCGTCAGCTCCACATGAGCAACCTGATCTTCGCCCACGGGAACAAAGTCGGCCTTGTAGATCAAAATGTCTGCCGCCTGCAGAACCGGATATCCCAAAAATCCGTACGTCCCCAGATCTTTGTCCTTGATGTTTTCGCGCTGCTCTTTATACGTGGGCACACGCTCCAGCCAGCCCAGCGGCGTGATCATGGAAAAAAGCAGATGTAGCTCCGCGTGCGCCGGAACATGCGATTGGATGAAGATGACAGACTTCTCGGGGTCGAGCCCGGCTGCCAGCCAATCGAGCACAACTTGCTGAGAATTCTCTTTGATCCGCGACGTGTCGGCGTAATCCGTGGTGAGCGCATGCCAGTCGGCCACCATGAAAAAGCATTGGTACTCGTCCTGCATTCGAACCCAATTCTGCAACGCGCCCACGTAGTGGCCGATGTGCAGCTTGCCGGTCGAGCGAATGCCGCTGAGCACCCGCTTGCGAGATTTGGAGGGAACGGTCATTTAGCTAAGAAAAAACGAGCATAACCACAGAGCACACGGAGGAATTCGCGATTCTTCGGTACCTCGAAATGCGGCCGGAAGTATGCAACTACCTGTACGGATCAACTGTTGCAGTGTCATGCGGGGCTGAATTCGATACTAACATGACGGCTGCCGGCTTTCGGCTGCCGATATGGACGCGTAGCAGAAGCCGAAAAGCGGGAGCCGGAAGCCGCGCGACGCGCGCCATGCTTTATAATTCGCCGCGCTCCTCCCGCGAATATCCGCAGAACCTGTGAACACTCTCGCCCGCCAGCTCCGCGCCGTTGACTACTTCACACTCGGTTGGGGAACCATGGTGGGCGTGGGCTGGCTGGTCGTGATGGATGATTGGCTGCTGCGCGGCGGCGCGCTCGGGACTCTGCTGGGTTTCGTGATCGGCGGCGCTCTCCTGCTTCCCATTGGATGGGTCTACGGCAAGCTGGTGGTTGCCATGCCCGACGCGGCGGGAGAAGTTGCCTACACCTCCGCCGTGTTTTCCCCTCGCATTAGTTTCGCCACGGGCTGGATGATGACGCTCGCTTATTTCATCGTCTGCCCCTGGGAGGCCGTCGCGGTTGGCCGCATCGCCGGCTACATCCTTCCCAGCCTCGATTCGATCGAACTCTATCGCATCGCCGGCCGGCCGGTGTATTTGCCGCATCTTGTCATTGGTCTGAGCCTCACCGCCCTGCTTACCGTGCTGAATTATCGCGGCATCCGCCTGAGCGCAACATTTCAGAATTGGACCAGTTTCGGCACGCTCGCCCTGTTTGTCGTGTTTGTGGCTCTCGGCATAAGACGCGGTTCGCCGGCGAATATTCAGCCGCTCTTCACCCACACTCCGTTGATTTCGATTCTCCTGGTTATTCAGATCGTGCCCTATTTCATGACAGGCTTTGAATCAGTAGGCAAAGCGGCGGAAGAAGCCAGCCCCGACTTTCGTGCTCGCGGCTTTTTTCGCGCGATCTGGATGGCCATTCTGATCGGGATTCTTTTCTACGCCAGCATCGTTGCAGCAGTTGTTTTCGTGGCTCCGTGGCGGCAACTGACTGGTGAAAAGTTCATGACCGCCGTGGCTTTTCGGCAAGCGCTGGGCGCGCAGTGGATCGTCCAGATCATTCTGGCTGCCGCTTTGCTGTCGCTATTCAAATGCTTCAACGGAAATTTCGTTGCCGCCAGTCGATTGCTGTTTGCTCTGGGACGGCGTGGAATGGTGGATCCGCGGGCGGGCAGAATCCATTCGCGGCATCAGACGCCGTCAACCGCGGTGCTCTGCATCGGCTTCGCAACTGGAACCTGTATGCTCCTGGGAGACGCGATCCTTGTTCCCATCACTGAGGTGGGTTCGGTGGCGTGCGCCATCGGATGGTCGGCGACTTGTGCAGCTTACCTGGCTCTGGCAAACGCGCGACGTGATGTGGCAATTCTGTCTGCCGGCGAGAGGGGCATGGCGTGGTTCGCGCTGGCGGTAGGCGTCACTATGGCGCTGATGAAAATAATCCCGATCGTCCCCGGCCATTTCAGCGTTTCTGAATGGCTGGCGCTGGGAATTTGGATCGCTCTGGGCGTGGCGGCGACAGCGTCCCGCAAATTGATTCCAAAGTAGCCGTGGTCTTGCCCGTCCGCCGCGCTGAAAAAATAAAGGAGAAACAATTGGCCAACACCATTTCCGACAGGCCTCGATCCGAGAAATCTGGACCCGACAAATCTGGATCGGATAAATCTCGACTCGATCAATTCGGGCTCGCGCTGATGTTTACGCTTTTCTTTTTGCTGTTCGCGTCGGTCGCCATTCTTCCCGCTCAAACTCCGCCGTCTTTTGATCTGGTCGTCACCCACGGCCACATCATCGACGGCACCGGTTCACCGTGGTATTCCGGAGACGTAGGCATTCGAAACGGAAAGATCGCGGCCATTGGCAATCTGTCGGCTGCGCCGCGCACGCGCACGATTGACGCTGCCGGCAAAGTTGTGGCGCCGGGATTTATCGACATGCTCGGCCAATCGGAACTCACGATTCTGGTCGACCCTCGGCTGCCCTCGAAAATCTTCCAGGGAATCACATCTGAAATTACCGGCGAGGGTAATTCGGTTGCTCCGCTCAATGACGCGATCATCCAATCTGACCGCAGCGGTTACGATCACTACAACATCAACCCTGATTGGCGCACTTTTCGCGAATATTTTGCGCGCCTGGAAAAGCAAGGCATCGGCATCGGCATCAACCTCGCCAGTTATGTAGGCGCAACGCAGGTCCGCCGCATGGTTCTAGGCGACGACGACAAACAGCCGAGTCCCGCTCAACTGCAACAGATGCAGGAACTGGTGCGCGAAGCCATGAAAGACGGCGCCGTCGGCGTCTCCACGGCGCTCCAGTATCCGCCCGCGCCCTACGCCAAAACTGAAGAACTGATCGCGCTGGCTGGCGAGGCCAGCAAGTCCGGCGGCATCTACGCGACTCACATGCGCAACGAAGGCGATTCGGTTTTGGAGGCGATTGACGAAGCGTTGCGGATTGGCCGCGAAGCTCACATTCCAGTACAGATTTGGCACATCAAAGTCGCGGGCAAGAATAATTGGGGACGCATGCCAGAAGTTGTAGCAAAGATCAATGCCGCACGCGCGGCGGGCACCGACGTCAGCGCCGACACCTATGCCTATACGGCCTGGTACAACGATTTCTCCGCCTTCATTCCGCCGTGGGCTCACGATGGCGGAAATGCGAAACTCGTCGAACGCCTCAAAGGCCCAGCCACGCGCGAAAAGATTCGCAAAGACATGCTCACTCCGTCCAAAGATTGGGATAACGAATGGCAGGAAATTCCCGGCCCGGACGCAGTAATGATCGGAGCCGTCGAGAATCCGAATTTGCTCCCCATGCAGGGCAAGCGCCTTTCCGAAATTGCGAGGTTGTGGAACAAAGATCCCATGGATGCCCTCTTCGACTTTCTCATTCAGGATCCATCCACAGGAGTTGCTGTTTTCGCGATGTCACAAGCAGACGTCACCCTGGCATTGCAACAGCCCTGGGTTGCCGTCGATAACGACTCCGAGGGAACCTCGCCCGAGGGCATTCTGGGGCAGGCACATCCGCATCCCCGTGCTTACGGAACCTTCCCGCGCATTCTGTCGAAGTATGTTCGCGAAGAAAAAGCGCTCACGCTGGAAGACGCGATTCGTAAATTTTCGGCACTGCCCGCACAACGCATGCGCCTAACCGATCGCGGTGTCCTCAAAGCTGGCATGTGGGCCGACGTGGTGATCTTCGATCCTGCGATGGTGCGCGATCGCGCGACCTTCGACAATCCCAATCAGCTCTCCGAGGGTATGGAGTATGTGCTGGTCAACGGCGTCCCAGTCATCGATCAGGGAAAGATGACGGGAGCGCTGCCGGGAAAAATTCTGCGCGGGCAGGGATATGTTCCGTAAAGAGGTTCCACCAGTCAGGAAAGATCAAGAGCCAGCCGGACTCCGTGCTCGATTGGACGAAGCACACTGGGAGACAGCCTGCCCAAAGGAGGATAGGACACAACCTGCTTTTCTACGGTCGTGACCTGATCACATTTTGCCCATGAGTCTTTTGCGAGACCGCCTTCGCCTGCATGAATGCGTACGCGCAAGCTAAATTGTCCGTGAGCAACCGATGTAATCGGCACAACGCAGACATCCAAGGCGTGCCGGTTCAGAGCATCATTCGAGATGATCAGGGCTGGCCGGCTCTTGTCCAAGCGTAACCAGTAAACTTCGCCCCGCCGTGGGTACCAGCCAACCGGAATTTTCGGCATGCCTCATCCTCGTGACAACACAGTTTTAGCCGCTTTTTGGTATGCGGCTCTCTCCGTAGCATCATCCACGTCGCTTGCGAAGAATTCCGCAGCTTCACGCTCGAGACGTTCCCGGCGCTCCAGCTCAAGAGCTTTCTTCAGAAGTTCATTAACGCGCTCGCTGGTAGAACCTTTTCCTCTTGTATTTGCAATCTCAGATAACACGTCACTGCTAATCGTAAAGCTCTTAGCTTCCCTCATATTAAACATATTATCATTTATATGTAACGTCGACAAGGATTAAGGTTTCAGTTTCGCTTGAGTTTCGGGCGAATTAAGCCGAATCACATGCGGCTCGGTCACCGTTCCCGTGATCGCGTAGCTTGCCGGCGTTGGGGCATTGGGGGTGGGCGCCAGTTTGAAATCGAGTTCGCCTTTTAGAGATGACGTGCCGCTCAACTCGAATCTCCCCTCGGGAGAGTTCAGGTTGGCGTTCCTGATCTCGATCGTGCCAGCATGCAATTGCGCTTGACCAACCAAGCTCGCAACTTTGAACGGCTCAGCACTTTCACCCAGTAAAATGTGAGGTAGAATTCCGTCCCTCAAGTCAAACGACAGCGTTCCTTCCGCTGAGCTCCAGAATTCTGCCGGACATGGTCCCTTTATTTCGTAGCGCGCATTCGCAGTTCCTGCAATCCATTCATCCTTCATCGCGTCGGCGATGTCGACCAGCGAAGCTCCGGTCACAGTCCCGCTGCCTTCGCACACGGCAGGTTTCACGCTGAAGTCGGCCTGCCATTCGCCGCGATGCTGACCTCCCAGAAAATCCGCGTTTAACTTTGAAATCTGCAACCTCCCGCCATCCAGAATTACTTTCGCGAAAACCCGCGTTGCCTGCAGGCGAGGCAGTTGCAAATGTTCCGTGGTTAACTCGCCAGACGCGCGCACAGTCGCGAGGAAAGACGAACCCGTTTTTGCGTTCGGCTCCAGCAGAAGATACCAGGGCCGCGCCTTGGCGCTTGGACTCGCCCACTCCCGCAGCGCGCCGATTTCAATCTGATCGGCAGTCAACGTGAAATGGCTCTGACATGCGGCAGCGCCTCCGCAAGCGCGGGGCACGGAAAGCGAACCCGCCCACAATGTGTCGGCAGCCTTAGCGTTCAACCTCGCAATGCGCACTTCCTCCGGCAAGACCTGCACGTCCGCGGACACAATTTCGATAGGGCCGCCGACACCGCGAATTCCGATGCGAACGTTACGCAACTTCCCCGTCCCTGTCACAGCAGGGGCGGAAAAATTCGAGGCCGCGCCGTCAACCCGAACGGCCCACGATCCCGCGATTTGCAGAGCACCTTGCGCAGTCCCTTCAATGGTCACCGACTGCAACGGCGGAAAGCCGAACATGCGCGCCATCCGAACAATTTTCGCAATCTCGCCCTCTCCGACGAGTGAAATGTTGTAACCGCCGCGATCGATCCATCCCCGAACGATGGCGGGAGCGAGGTGTCCCATAGCGACTGAAATGGGATCGAACTCGACATGCGGCCCTTGCGGAAGCGACATCGAGGTCACCATTCGGTGACTTCCCTGCCGGCTTCTCCCGGTGGCGCTCGCAAATGTCCCGCTGGTCGTTAACACAAAGGGAATCGTCTCTGCCGCGATCTCCGCCTTATTCGCCGCAGACGCCAGATGTAAGCCGGTAATCTCTCCGCGTCCTTCGAATTGAGGCGCCGCTATGCTCCCGCTTCTGTGCCCGAGTCGAAGAGTTCCATGCAAGCTTCCGTCCGCAACCGAATCCTCGGGCAGATTTTTCTTTACGCTTTGGACTAAAACTGCCGCCGCTCTGGCTGGCACATTCGCGGCTGTGAGGAAAAACTCGTAGTCACGACTTCCGGGAAGACCCGCATTCCCGGTGAGAGAGATAAGTCCATTCCCCACCGGGGCTTGACATGCAAGCCCGTGGAACTGATGGTCGAGTGAACTGTATGCTCCATTGCATTGGGCGGCCAGGCGCAAGGGCTTCCCGCTCGAAATGTCGTAACGCCGAAAATCCTGAATCGAGCCGTTGCTCGTGATCTGAAGGTCAGTAGCAGTCCCGGTCAGCGTCGCGTCGAGCAGAATTTCTCCGCGCCATCCTTGGTCGTTTCCGGTGAAGAATTTCGTAAACTGTCCGAGTTGCGCGCGACTCCATTCCACGTTGAACCTCAGGGGAGCGTCGCGCAGTGCGTCTGCACGCTGCCAGGCACCGCTTAGTTGCAGCACACCCATGTCATTCAAATTTAAATCGGTGCGGAACGGTTGTGCTTTCAGGCGGACACCCCAACTGTTTTCGGAATCCTGCCACAAGGAAAAATCCGCATTGGTAAGGGCGTAGTTTTTTTTCTCTGCACCGCTCTTGAAATTAATGCGCGCGGAGGTGGCTTCAATATAAGGAAATCCGGGACGGCGTTCCAATCTCGGCTTACCGGTCGGCGCCAGCGGCATGTGGGCCGTGCGCTCCAGCAACGCTTCGAGATTCCAGCGTCCGCTGTCTGCGTGCACTAGATTCAGGCTGGGCTCGGTTAAGTCGAGGCGCGCGATCTCTAATCGTCCGCGCAGAAGAGAGGTTAAACGAAGAACCGCCGTCACTTCGCCGGCCCGCAGCATAGGCTCCGCACCGAAGCTCGCATCGTCGTAGACGACCAGGTTTTCCAGATCGAATCCTGGTCGCGGCAAAAGTCGCAAATGAACTGAGCCAATATCCACGGGACGGCCCACGGCCGAACTGATGGAAAAAATAATCCGCGATTTCAAACGGGACGCGCCGGGACGAAGAAGAAATAGCGCCAGCACGAGCAACGCCGCCGCCACTGCGATTCGCCGCTTGGAGGAAAGGAGGTTCACTGCACCCTTGCTGGATCTTCGAGGGGTCTTATCCTAATTTGAGAAACTCATCTTACAAACCTGAAGGTACGATTCCATCGCGTCTCATCGAAAAAGTGCAGCACAACTTTGCCGAGGAAAAGGATGCGATCGCTCCAGGCCGTCTTCCGATACTGATCATCCGGCGTCTCAAACGACCAATAAATGAACATCGGACGCCCAATCACATTCTCCCTCGGGATGAATCCCCAGTAGCGGCTGTCAAGACTCACGCCACGATGATCGCCCATCGCGAAATAGTGGTTCGGCGGAACGACGATGTCGTCGCCGTGAATGTAAGACGGCAGATCCACGAGCCAGTTCGGATTGATATTGGGATCATCATCGGGCGGTACCGCCGGAAAATTGTTCCGATAAGGATCGTACGTGTCTTTGTCGTGCAACACATAGGGTTCATCCAAAGCCGTGCCGTTGCGGTACACCACCCCGTTGCGCAAATGGATGCGGTCGCCCGGCAGACCGATAATTCTTTTCACCACATACAATCCTGGCTCCGCCGGCGACAGAAACACCACAATGTCCCGAAATCGCGGGTCGCGATAGGGAAGCAGCGGTCCGATCCATGAGCTTTTCGGGGCAAACTGAATGCGATTCACAAAAACGTGGTCGCCAATCAGCAGCGTATTCTCCATGGAACTCGAGGGGATCTCAAATGCCTGCACCACAAACGTGATGATGAACAAGCCGGTCACTAAAACGGCGGCCAGCGACGAGAGAAACTCGACCGTAGATTCCTTGGGCTTTTCTTCCGCAGCCGGCTCTTCGACAATTTCCTTCTTCGGTAATTTTTTTTCGGTAATCACTTTAAGTTTCGAATTGAGGTGTATCGGCTGCGCGTTCCTATCTGGAAGTACTCAGTGTACCAGCCGGAGCGTGCGGTTCCAGCGCGTGAGCTGAAAGATGTGAGTGATGGCATAAGCCAGGTGAGAGAGCCTGCCTCGCACCGAACTTGAGGGATTCCGGTCCCAGTCCTGCACCGACCAGTAGATCAACAGCGGTTTTCCAATAATATTCTCCCGCGGCACAAAGCCCCAGTAACGACTATCCTGGCTGTCATCACGGTTGTCGCCCAGCACGAAATAATGTCCCTGAGGAACAATCAATTCGCCGTCTTCCACCAGTTTCCGCATCTGCAGCCACCACTTCCCTTCCAGCCCATAGGCCGGAATGTCAGTGCGCGGAAAATTATCACGAAACATATTGATGGGCGGTTCCAGAAATCGAACGTAAGGTTCGTCCAGCGGCTGGCCGTTAATAAAGACCTTCTTATTTATCATCCTCAGGCGGTCGCCCGGCACTCCAACCACTCGCTTGACGAAGTGTTGCGTCGGATCGACGGGGTAATGAAATACGATGATGTCTCCAGTTGCGATCTTCTGATACGGCAGTAGATGATCGCCAAACCCGGGCCCGCCATAACAGAGCTTGTTCACCAGCAGATAATCGCCGACCAGCAACGTGTTCTCCATCGATTCAGAGGGAATCTGAAACGCCTGCACCACAAAGGTGATTACGAAAATGGCAATGACCACCGTGCCCAGCAACGACTGCAGCGAGCTGATCATGTCGGTGCCCAGCGTGGTAACGACGCGGCGGTGCGAGGGGACGGCCGAAACCTGTGGCGAAGCGACAGAAATCTCGGGCGGATCGATAGGGGCGTCGGGTGGAACCAGAGGACGGTCCGGCGAAGCGATGGGATGGTTTGACAAATTCATGAAATCTACTTATTTGTAAGATGCGAATTCTTGGTTACTTATGCATCGCTTGCGATTCCATCGATAGAACAGTTCTTGCCGCTGCTTTCCCTTCTCCTGCCTTCGGTCGAGAAGCCAGGAACGTCAACAGTTGTCGCGCCGCGTCCTGCTCCGCCGTCTTCTTCGTTGAGCCTTTTGCGCGTCCCACAAACTCCGCATCTTTTCCGTTTTTGGCCTGCAACCGAGCTTCCACCGTAAACGTCTTGCTGTGTTCCGGGCCTGCCTCTTCGACCAATACATACGAGGGTTGGGGCAGCCCCAGGCTTTGCAGCGCCTCCTGCAACGCGGACTTGAAGTCTGTTACCGGTAGCGCTCCACCTCCCCGCTGCATGCGCTCCAGTTCGGGCGCAATCACATTGCGGAGCACGAAATCGCGCGCTATGTCCAGTCCTCCATCGAGATAAATCGCCGCCAGAATCGCTTCAAAAGCATCTACCAGCAATGCGGTCTTACTGCGGCCGCCGCTTTTTTCCTCGCCTCGCCCCAGGCGCAGGTAGTGGCCTAATTCCAGTTGCTGTGCCACCCGGATCAAATGACGCTCGCTGACCAGGTGTGCTCGCAACTTTGACAGCTCGCCTTCGCGAAAATGCGGGAAGCGCTGAAACAACTCTTCGCTGGTCACCAACTGCAGCACTGCGTCTCCCAAAAATTCCAACTGCTCGTTATCGCTAACCTTGTACTTACTCTCGCCCGCCTGTTGCGCCTCCTGCTCTCTCGCCTGAGAGCTGTGCGTTACCGCTTGTTCAATGACGGCGCGCCGGCGGAAATGGTAGCCCAGCCCATGCTCCAGCGCGGTAATTTCCCGTTCTTTCATAAGAGCAAAGTCGACAAGAGCTGCCCACAACACTCGGGTTCTGGTTGGTTCTATGAGCCTAGTTCTTTAGCGGCGTCGCAGTCGGGCCCGGCGCCGTTCCTACATTCAGCTTCGTCAACCGATCTTTCTCATCGCGCGCAGCTTTGCCCGCCCCCGAATCCGGCCGGTCCTTAGTCAGATCGACCGCCTGATCGGCGTACTTCAATGCCTCTGGAACCTTGTTCTGCATATCAAGAGCCACTGCCAACCGCAGCACTGCAATGGGATCTACCTGCTGCGGAAATGCGTCGATCGATTTCCGCAAATTGGCTTCCGCCTCCGGCCAATTCTTAGCGTCCGAAGAGAGCTTCCCGAGAACCGCGTAGGCCTCCGACCGCAAAAAGCCTTTGTAGGACGCTAACTGTTCCGGTGGGTACCCCGACGTCGGAATGTCGGTATCGACCGTCACCAACGCCCGCTCCGCATCCTTTTTTGATTCAGCAAGACGCTGATCTCGATCCAGATCCGTGTCCCGCGTCCGCTCGGCCAGCACTTGCGCCACTCCCACCAGCGCCTCGGGATCGTCAGGATCAATCGCCAGGACCTTCTTCGCCATCTCCAGCATCCTGTCCCCATTATTCGCTAGTTGATAGCGCTGCATCGTCGTTCGGTAGAGCAACGGCCGCAACTCGCTGTCGGGATATTTCGCAGCGAAGTCGTCGGCCGCTTTTTCCAAGGCAGTCGCATCAGTCAAAGCCGCGGCAGCTTTGTAAGCTGTGAATTCATCCTGGCTGTTAACCTTCGGGGGACGCTTCCCTGCGGGAGCGGCCGCTTGTCCGGCGGCGGGCGCCGCTTGCCCTGCCGGCGGAGTCTGGGCCGCCGGCTGACCGGTACTTTGCCCCAAACTCAAGCTGCACATTGTCAAGACGGCGGCCAACAACGCGCCCAATCCCGCAATCAAAACTCCACCCGGCACTACAGTCACGATCCCTGCTCGCTTCATGCGTTCTCCTCAAACTTCAACGATTCTGACGTCAATATCGGTCTGATCCCGTCCGCAAGCGTGCATTGTATCGTAGCGTCCAGAACATCAGCAGGCTTCCTGAGACTCAAGCCCGAGGTTCAAGCCCGAGGTTCAAGTTACGAGCGGATCGCCCTACTGCGGTTTCGCCGGAGGCTCGTACGCCTGTTGCAGCCCACGCTCCGCGGCTGCCTTTACTTCCGGCAACTCGGCCCCCGCAGTCAGGGCCGCACGATACTCGTTCATTGCCGCCTCGCGATCCTCTTTCATATCGAGGATCCTTCCCAGGTATACGTGCGACCACGCCACCACCTTGGGATCTTTCGTCGCCTGGATCGCCTTCTGAAAATTATCCAGGGCGCCTTCGCGGTTCTTGTTAGCCACCGCTACCTGCGCCAGGATAAACAGCGCCCGCCCTTGGTCTCCTATTTTGCGGTCCAGCGCCTGCTGCGCCAGTTCCTGCGCGCCTTTAGGATCATTCGCTTCCAGCCGTTTTTCCGCCGTCACCAGAATCCGGCGGTCTTCCATACGCGACAGTTGCACCAACTCCGGCGATGTGACGTCGGCGAATTGCACTTCGTTCACAGCCTTCTGTTGCGCCTTTATATCAATATTGTCCAGCATGTCCGCATACGCGCTGCGCAATCCCGCCGGATCTTTTTCGAAGGCCAACAGGGAGGTGTAGAAATATTTCGTCAGAATATACCCTTGCTTTACCGCATCGTCCACCGCCTGTAAGCGCATTGCCTCCGCCGTCTGCTTGTTGCCGCTAGTCCGAATCTCGATCGCTCGCACCAGGCACTCGGTCACCAGCAGCGAAATATCGCGCTTGAAATTCTCTTCCAGTGGCGCACGCTTCACTGACAGCAACAGCGGATCGAGCCGCTTGATGGATGTCGGGTGTTTGTCCGCCATCGGATCCAGGAGATAATGCAGATATGTATGCCGGATTTGCGGCATCTTCAGCGGATCAACCGAGTTGGGGTCCGGCGACGGAAACAACACCACGTAATAATCGCTGCCGTAATTGCGGGCATTCGCCTGGTTCGGATCTCCCATGAAATCCAGATAAATCGTGAAGTTCCGTCCCAGATATCCGCCCGATTGCAGCTTCAGGTAGATATCGGTATCGAAGACCATCTTGGCCAGCGGCACGTGATAGCGCTCCACCAGGCCGGCGTAATTCGCCTTGTGCCGCTCCCAGATTGCATGCAGTCCGGCCTTGTCGTAAAACTGCTCGAGCTGAGCGCCAAAAGCGGCGATCGGCGCCGCATCCGGAGGCAAATCGTCTTCTTTCACTTTGGGAAGAAACTGCGGCGGCCCATGCAGATACAACGCCAGAGAGACGTACTGCGAAAGATCATGCGCGGGATCTCTTGCCTGATGTGCCAGGTACCAATCGCACATCGTGTTGGTAATGGTCTGCGCCTCCGCCGAGTTTCTGAGGTTGCGCTCCACTTCCGCCCGGATGTTCAGCCTCTGCGCATCGGAAATGTTCAGGTCGACGTTATAGCCGCAGGTGTTCATCGCCGTCAGCACAACGAACAACGTCTCGCTCGTATCCAGGGAAATCCGATTACCGTTGTCCGCCGCACACAGCGGCGCCAGCAGCCCGAAGCAAGCCGCCACCACCAGATATCGAAGCCCACAACGAAGTCCACCTCGAACTTCACAACCCAGGAAACGCCTCAGGAATCCCTCCCGCAGGATGGCCAATCAAAGCCTACTCAACTCGCTGAATTGACGATAGGCGGAGAACATCACCCAGTTTAAGGTGTCGCAGCCGGAGGGTCAAACCTGGCGGGGGGTAGTATATACGGGCACAAGATTCTAATGCTCCCTCACGTTCCTGTCTGAAAAAAATCAGCTTCGGGCTTGTGCGCGGACGCCGTTGCCACCTACCGGCAAATCCCACCACAACTATTGCCTCTGCACAGGTTGAGGCGTATATTTGTCAACCTTCCTGGGCCAGAGAAGGAAGCATGGATATAATTTCACGTTCCCTTCTGTGTGTGGCAATTGCGATAATCGCACCTCTCGCAGGTTGTGGCATCGTGATTAATCAGCCCGCGAATGGTTCGCAGATAACGAGTCATCAACAATGTATGCTCTGAGCAATGGCTCTCATACGTTGGTGGTATCTGGCAGCAGCTCGGTGGGGTACAACACGAGTGCAACATCTACTTTTACAGTGACGGCGTCGCCGCTGTCTTACTCGTGCCCGACTGGCGGCTGGCCGAAGAAGCTCTCGGGAACCGCTGATGCAAGCAGACGAAAACGAGGAGAAGTTACTGCAATCGGTAGCATTGCAAAATGCCCAGGCCGTTCTCCTCGCCCGGGAGCGCGCGGAGCGCGAGCTTCGGGAATCCAATGAGCGCATCACCAACATTCTTGAAAGTATCAGCGACGCCTTCGTCGTCTTCGACAAGGAATGGCGCTTCAGCTATGTAAATCCGCAGGCGGAACAAGTCGTCCGGCCGCTGAATAAGTCCCGCTCCGTCCTTCTCGGCAAGAATTTCTGGACTGAGTTTCCCGAGCTTGTCGGTACTCCTGTGGAGACGAACTTTCGCCGCTCCGTGGCCGAACGCGTGAAGGTGGAATTTGAAATATTTTATCCGCCCTTGAATGCGTGGTTTTACGTTCGCGCCTATCCCGGGCGCGACGGTCTTTCCGTCTATTTTCTCGACATCACCAGTCAGAAGAATGCAGCCGAAACTGTACGTGTAAGCGGCGAGCGCCTCCACGCCGTCTTCAATCAGGCCGCCGTGGGCATCTCCATCGTGTCGCTGGATGGCCGCTTCGTAGAGGTGAACCAGAAGTGTTCCGACATTCTCGGCTACTCCGTGGAGGAGTTGAAAAAGTTGAGGGTTTCCGATGTGACTCATGCGAATGACCAGGAAACGACCCGTTCCTTTATCGGCCGTTTGCTCGCCGGTGAGATTTCGCACTTCGCTTACGAGAAACGCTACGTGCGCAAGGATGGCAGCTTCGTTTGGAGCCTGACCACGGTGAATTTCCTCAAAGACGCGGAAGGCAAACCGCAATTCTTACTCGGCGTGCTCGAGGACATCACTTCGCGCAAGCTGGCTGAGGCCGCGCTCCGCGAAACTCACGACCATCTCGAAAAAAGAGTTGAGGAACGAACTACGGCACTTAAAGAGGCTAACGACGCATTGCGTGACCTTTCCGGCCGGCTCCTGAAGGTGCAGGACGATGAACGCCGTCGTTTAGCGCGCGAGCTTCACGACAGCGTAGGTCAGATTCTGGCTGCGCTCAGCATGAACATCGCAGCGGTGCAGTCGCAGGTATATAAACTCGATGCGCTTGGAGCCAGAGCTGCTCTCGAGAATGCGCAGTTAGTGCAGCAAGCCTCCACTGAGATCCGTACTCTCTCGCATCTTCTCCATCCGCCGCTTCTGGAGATTGCTGGCTTGGCGTCCGCGCTTCGCTGGTATGTAGACGGGTTTTCGGAGCGCAGCCAGATCAAAGTGGATATGGAAATCCCTTCGGACTTTAGCCGCTTGCCGAATGACACCGAGCTCGCCATCTTTCGCATTGTGCAGGAATGCCTGACCAACATCCACCGCCATGCGGGCAGCTCTACAGCATCGATCCGGATCCAGCAGGATGGGAGTCGTCTCAGAGTTGAAGTTCGTGATTACGGCAAGGGTATTCCTCCCGCAAAGCAACGGGTGATACTTGACTCGAGTCGCGGCGGAGTGGGCTTCGGTGGAATCCGAGAGCGCCTGCGGCAGCTGGGCGGCACTCTAGAAATCAAATCCAACGGAACGGGAACCGTGGTGAGCGCCACTCTGCAGCTCACTTAACACGCCACGAACTCCGTGGTCTCGCCCCAGTCGAATTAAAAGCGGTTCTGGTTGGTCAATGTTACCGCGGTCATCTATTCTGATGACTCCGGCCCCAGAGACAATTTACCGGAGTCAACCATTCTCCCGGATGGAAACAAAGTTACATTTCGACCGGCGCATTCTCCTGTTGGCGCTTCTTTTAGCCGGCATGACGCTCGCTGTCTTCTCCCCAGTCATTTCGTTTCAATTCATCAACGTGGATGATCCCGTTTACATCAGCACCAACAGTCATGTGCAGCAGGGATTGAATTGGCATACTGCAGCGTGGGCGTTAACCTCGCTGGAGGCTGCTAACTGGCATCCCCTCACCTGGCTATCTCACCTGTTGGATGTAACGCTCTACGGCCTAAATTCTCACGGGCATCACGCGACCAGTCTGCTCATCCACACGCTGAATGTCGTTTTGCTTTTTTTGTTGCTTCAACGCATGACTGGAGCGCTTTACAAAAGCGCTGTGGTTGCCGCGCTCTTTGCCGTGCACCCGCTTGCCCTGGAATCAGTGGCATGGATTGCCGAGCGCAAGAATCTTCTGTCCACTCTGTTTCTCTTACTGACTCTGTGGATGTATGTGGAGTATGTGCGCAAGCCCGGAGTGCTCCGCTATTTACTGGTGGCGTTTCTATTCATGCTGGGCTTGATGGCAAAGCCAATGCTGGTGACTTTGCCGCTTGCGCTGCTCTTGTTCGACTACTGGCCGCTTAGACGTTTGGGCTTCGCGCAGAAATCGCCGAGTTCAGGCGAATCATCCGCCACAGTCTTCTTCTGGCGATGCGCGGAAAAGTTACCTCTGCTGCTGTTGTCGGCGGCAAGCGCAGTGCTGACCATGAAGGCCCAGGCGCTCGATTCTGAAATTAAATTTGTTCCGCTGTCGTCAAGAATTGCGAATGCAATACTCTCCTACGGAACCTATTTGTGGCAGATGGTGTGGCCGTCCCGGCTCGCAATTTTCTATCCCTATCGCGACCGGGCGATCTATTCGTGGCCGATCATAGCTTGGCTGCTCTCCATCTGCCTGATCAGCGCGCTTGCGCTGTGGCAAATCAAGAAACGCCCTTACCTAGCAGTCGGCTGGTTCTGGTATCTCGGGACATTGGTGCCGGTATTAGGATTAGTACATGTCGGCGACATCGCACACGCCGATCGCTACACTTATGTTCCGCTCATAGGAATATTTATTGCGATCGTCTGGGCCGGCGCCGAACTGGCAGATCGTTTTCCCGCATTCCGCTACGCACCGATCTGTGCCGCGGGACTGGCAGTGGTCGCGCTGGCCAGCATAACCACCCATGATATTTTCTATTGGCATGATGGCATCGCAGTTTCCGAGCACTCACTCGCGGTCAGCGAACCGAATTGCCTGATGGAACGGGCGCTAGGCGAGGCTTTGTACGGTCAAGGCCGCATCGACGAAGCGCTCGAGCACTTGAACCGCTCCGCTCAAATTCAACCAACCGACACAGCTTTCTTTGAAATTGGCACCATCAAGTTGCTGCAGAAGAAACTCGATGAAGCGAAATTTTATTTTGAGCAGGCCCTGCTCTATCCTGGCGATGCCACCACTTTGGCGCAAGTCCATAACAGTCTGGCGGTAATCGACATGCAGCAAGGATCGCTGGCGGATGCGGAAAAACATTTTCGGGAATCCATCGCACTTGACCCTCTTTCCGCTCGCCATCGTGAAGCCTTCGGATGGCTCCTGGTAAAGGAAGGCAGGTACGACGAGGCCATCGCGCAGTACGAGCAGGCGGTCAAGATTGCACCGGACGCTTTAGCTTATTTTTCCCTGGGCTCCGCGTTGGAAGAAGAACGCAAGCTCCCACAGGCGGCCGATGCTTATCGCAAGACGCTGGCGCTGGCACCAGGATTTGAGCAAGCTCAACTCCGGCTCAAAGTCATCACGGGCAATCAACAATAGCATCCAGCTTTCTGCAAGCCGCTCCCACTTTCCACCCGCAAATCCGCCTAAGCAAAGATCTTGTTAGCACGTTAGGTCTAGCCTACTGGTAACCTCGCTATCTGACTCCAGCGCGCCCATACTTCCGCAATGTCCTTTACTCAAGTTTTTATCGGCTTCCTGCAACCGGTAGCGCTCGGATCGGGCACGGTTTTCATCTTGTTATTCATCCTTGGCCTCAAGACGCCCCGTCGTTCGCCCGCCACGATCGCCCGCAGAACGCAGCGATAACCCGCCTCGCATTTGCCTGTCCCACGCAGCGCGTGAGATATTACTCTGCTCTTGGGGTTCGCCTCGTCTTTGACTCCATGAGCCAGAGTGAACCGTCCCCATGCGCCTGATCCCCCGCGACACGAAGTTTTTCGACCTTTTCGCTGAGCTCTCCGGCAATCTTACCGAGGGCGCCAAACTGCTTCGCAGCATCCTTGCCGACCCACGAGACTTGGCCATGCGCGTCAGCCAGGTGCAGGCCATCGAGCATAAAGGCGACAAGGCCACTCACGCCATCATCACCAAGCTGAACCAGAGTTTCATCACACCCTTCGATCGCGAAGATATTCATCGGCTGACTTCCTCACTCGACGACGTGCTGGATTTCGTAAACTCCGCGGCCCTGCTGCTGGTCATGTACAAAATTACCACGCCTCCGCCAGTTTCTGCCGAATTGGCGGGATTAATCGTCCTGCAATGCGAAGAACTGGCCAAAGGTGTTTCACTTCTGGAAAAGAACGGCGACGTGATGGAGCACTGTGAAGAAGTAAATCGCCTTGAGGATATGGCCGACAATGTCAGCCGTCGAGCCATCGCCGATCTCTTCGAGCACGAAAAAGATCCGATTCACCTCATTAAGCTAAAAGAGTTGTACGAAGTACTGGAGTACGCCACCGACAAGGCAGAGGACGCAGCCAACGTGCTGGAAGCCATCGTCGTCAAAAGCACCTAGGCGACATCTCGTAAGCAAAGCTGCACGCGCACAAACCGGAGAAACACCTTTTGAATAAAGACGTGCTGCTGGTCCTCATCACCATTCTTGTCGCCCTCGTCTTCGACTTCCTCAATGGATTTCACGATTCCGCGAACAGCATCGCGACTGTAGTCTCTACACGCGTGCTGTCGCCGAGACTAGCCGTACTCTGGGCCGCCGTTTTCAACTTCCTGGCCGCATTTTTTCTCGGCACTGCAGTTGCCCAAACCATTGGCAAAGGCATGATCCGCCTCGAAGACGTGGATCAATACGTTGTCATGGCCGCGCTGTTCGGCGCCATCGTTTGGGATCTTTTGACTTGGTTGTGGGGACTGCCAACTTCTTCGTCTCACGCCCTGATCGGCGGCTACGCCGGCGCTGCCATGATGCATGCTGCCATCCATACCGGAACCGCAACCATGTTCTCCGTCATCATCCCGGAAGGCTGGTACAAGACTCTGATCTTTATTGTGGTCGCTCCGGTCATGGGCATGGTGCTCGGCCTGACTTTTATGGTCGCCGCCCACTGGATTCTGCAGAACAAGCCGCCGCAGGTTGTAGACAAATGGTTCCGCAAGCTGCAACTGCTCTCCGCCGCAGCCTACAGTCTGGGTCACGGCGGCAACGACGCGCAGAAAACCATGGGCATCGTCGCGGGTGCGCTGTACACTGCCGGCTTTATGACCAAATCTGACATGCTCTCGAGCTGGGGCCGGTTTCGCTGGCCCATCATTCTGGCTGCGCACGCCGCCATTGCCGCCGGAACATATTTCGGCGGCTGGCGCATTGTTCACACCATGGGCCAGAAAATTACCAAGCTTAAGCCTCTCGGCGGCTTCTGCGCGGAGAGCGCCGGCGCCATCACGCTTTTCGGCACCGCCCTGGCTGGCATCCCAGTCAGCACCACTCATACCATCACCGGCGCGATTGTCGGCGTTGGCGCCGTTCACCGCTTGTCTGCCGTCCGTTGGGGCGTGGCCGGACGCATCGTCTGGGCCTGGATTCTCACCATCCCCGCCTCCGCTGTCGTCGCTGCAGGTACTTTCCTGCTGATCCACTGGATTCATCCTCAAGGATGATCCCCGAAGGATGATCTGATAAATATGATCTGATAAATATGACCTGAGCGCTCCTCTTCCTTTGCTGCGACCGCGCTCCTCGCGAATATACTCAATTCAAAAAGCATGCAACCCAGAAGATCTAACGTGAAGACGAACGTCATGGGACGAGCCGCATTGCTCGTAACTGGACTCGCATTGACCTCTATTTTCTTGAGCGTCACGCTATCGCGAGCGACGCAGTCGAAACCACCTGGCCAAAGCATCGCAAACGCCAACATAACCAAGGTTGAGACCGGGCTCACGGGACGGGTTCATATTTTAGGTCGGCCGTTTCCAAGCTGGACCATTCAGGAAAGGATGATCCACTATCATGTGCCGGCGGTAAGTTTGGCCGTCATCAATAACGGATCGCTGGAATGGGCCAAAGCTTATGGCTGGAGGGAAGCCGGCCCCGACCCGACCGACAATGACACTCTGTTCCAAGCGGCGTCTGTAAGCAAAGTGATTACGGCTCTCATCACACTTCGTCTCGTCCAACTCAAAGACATCGGCCTGAAGGACGACATAAACCAACGACTTCATCACTGGAAGCTGCCCAATGCCTCCGGCGACGCAGTCACGATCGACGAACTGCTCAGTCACAGCGCCGCGATCAATTGGCCGCCGGGAGAAAGCGCGCTGCCTGCGGGCGGTTCGCTTCCGACTCTATTGCAACGACTCAAGGGCGACCCACCGGCTTTGAACAAACCCGTTCAAGTCGAGGGCACTCCTGGCGCGGGCTTCCATTACTCCAACGGCGGCTATCTTGTTTTGGGAGAACTGATATCCGACACGACTGGCAAAGACTTCGCAGACAGTGCGGAAGATCTCGTCTTCAAGCCGCTCCACATGACGCACAGTACGTTCAAAATTCTTACTCCAGATTCGGCGCCGAAAAACATTGCCTTCGGCCACACAGCGGAGGGCGCTGTCGAAGACGGAAAGTGGCGCGTAGTGGGAGCACCCGAGGGCGGACTTTGGACCACCGCCTCCGATCTGGCGCAGGCGGCAAGCGCGATTCAGCGGTCATTTCGCGGAGACAAGCACAGCTTCCTGACGCAACCGCTGGCGACACAAATGTTAAAGAAACAGAATGACCGCTGGGGACTTGGCGTTCAACTTCAGGGAGCCGGCGACAATCTCGCCTTCCGTCACGACGGCTCTACTCCCGGTTACAAAGCCGTCCTCTTTGCTTATACCAGTCGTGGTCAGGGAGCCATCATCCTCACCAACGGAGATCGCGGTGGCGAACTTGCCGACGAATTGCTCTACAGCATTGCTGCAGCTTATGACTGGCCTGATTTTCGCGTAGTAGAGAAAAAGATTGCCCCGGTCAGCGCAGAAGAATTGCAGCAGTTCGTCGGGCAGTATGAAATGGCTCCCGGCGCTTATGCCACTATTTCGTTCGAGAATGGCAAGCTCTATGGTCAGGTGCGCGGCCGGGACAAGACCGAACTGCTTCCCGAGACCGCAACGAAGTTTTTCATGATCGAAGGTCCGACCGTGGAATTTGAAAAAGACAGCTCCGGAAACGTCACGGCTCTGGTATTCGACGAAAATTTCCGCGCCAAGCGCGTGAATTAGAATAATCCCTTCATTTTCGTTGCCTGTCGCAGCGAGCTGTGGTGCAATCTGATTGCGATGAATCGTCGAAACTTTATTCGCCTCACTGCCGCAGCTTCAGCCGCACTCCTACACCATCCTTTCAGCATCGCCGAGAACAACTCGAGACCCTCCGTTCGCCTGACCATTCGCCCTGACCGCCTCGGCAACAAAATCGGCGAAGACTTTACTGGCCTAAGCTATGAATCCGCGCAACTGGGAAATCCGAATTTCTTTTCTGGCGCGAATACCGATCTTGCAGGGTTCCTGCGGCGGCTAGGAGCTTCCGGAGTTTTGCGAATCGGCGGCAATACAAGCGAGTTCTCCCACTGGACTGCAAATCCCGCAACCGCTTCCAATACGCCAATTTCTGGCGCCATGCTTGGAGCCGATAAAGCGAATCCCGCCGCATTTGCCATGGCGGTCGGTCCTGACACCGGACATAAAGCTCCAGCGCCGGTAAACATCACTTCAGAAGCCATTCGTAATTTGAAGGATTTTCTCGACGCCTGCGGCTGGAAGCTGATCTATGGCCTGAATATGGGCACCGGCACGCCTGAGAACGCAGCCGATGAGGCCGCCCATGTGATGGACGCAGTCGGTTCGAAGCTGATCGCATTCCAACTCTGCAACGAGCCCGATCTTTTCTTTCGCAACGACATTCGCAAGTCTGATTACAATTTCACGCAATTCGCAACCGAGTGGCAGCGTTTCTATCAAACCATTCGCTCGCGCATGCCCACCGCTCCTTTTGCAGGACCAGACACAGCGTACAACAACGAATGGCTAGTGCCTTTCGCCCGACAATTCAAGAACGAAGCCGTTTTCCTTTCCCAGCACTATTATGCGGAAGGCCCGCCAACAGATCCGTCGATGACCATTGAACGGCTGCTGCGCCCCAACCCTAAATTACAGGCTGAGTTCGAGGGAATGAAGATTACCGTGCAGGAATCCGGCCTGCCGTTTCGCCTGGCGGAAACAAATTCCTGTTATCAGGGAGGCAAACAGGGCGTGAGCGACACTTTTGCTTCCGCGCTGTGGAGCGCCGATCTGATGTATCAGCTGGCATCCGCGGGCGGCATGGGGATTAACTTTCATGGCGGCGGTTATGGATGGTACACGCCCATCGCGGGAACGCCGGAAGACGGATTCCTCGCGCGGCCGATTTATTACGGCATGTTGCTATTTGCGCAGGCTGGTGCAGGACAATTGATTGAAACGAAACTGGAGCAGGCGGAAGAAGCGCCCCTGCTTACTACCTATTGCTTACGGAATAACAACGGAACGATCAAAGTCGCAGTCTTCAATAAAAATATGGACCGCGGAATTCACCTAACGGTCGATCCAGGACGCCGTACGGGCCGGGTAACTTCCCTTCGCCTGCACGCGCCGCGACTGGACGACACCACCGACACAACCTTCGGTGGCACACCCGTGGGCGCCGCCGGTGCATGGGCGCCTGAGCGGGACGAAACCATATCCCTTGAAGATGGAGGGGCAGGTGTCGCACTGCCCGCAGCCAGCGCGGCATTGCTCACCTTCGAACCCGAATGAACTCACTTGGGATGTGAAATCCATCCCACTCCCGTCGCGGCAAACGGCGCAATCGGTTCAGGACGTAAAACTTTGGTCACTTGTTGGGCTCACAGTAACCGCTAAAATCTTCGATATCCCAAGTATTATGAATACCTTGGAGTTTCCTCCGAAGTAATCATTGGATGGAGAGGAAGATTCTGGGCGTCGACATTTGTACGCAGAAGCACTGAATTATGCGAATTAAGTTTTGGGGCGTCCGCGGTTCCACGCCCACTCCACAGGCCGAGAACCTGCGCTATGGTGGCAACACCTCCTGCGTGGAAGTGCGGCTGGGAGAGCAAATTTACATTTTCGACTGCGGCACCGGTTTTCGCGTGCTCGGGCATGAGCTCGAACGCGAATTCGGCGCCCGCCCTTTTTCCGCGCATGTTTTCGTTTCGCATTTCCATTGGGACCACATTCAGGGCATGCCTTTTTTTCGTCCTTTGTACAACAGTCCCAAGAGTGAGTTCATCTTCCACTCTTCCAACCAGACCCGCAACCTTGAGCAAGTATTTGCCGAGCAGATGGCATCCCCATATTTCCCCGTCAATCTCGATCATATGAAAGCGAAGCGTGAGTTTTGCAACTTCAATAACGGCTGCCTGCCCATGGGCGAGGGCGTTAACATCAAGACTGCGTGGCTCAATCATCCCCAGGGCTGCATGGGATTTCGCGTCGAGAGCAAAGAAGGTGTCGTTGTCTACGCGACCGATAATGAACCCGGCGATGCGAACTTCGATAAAGCCGTACGCAAGCTGGCCGAAGGCGCCGACGTCCTGATCTACGATGCGCAATATCTTCCCGAAGAATACGAAGCGCGCCGCCGCGGCTGGGGACACAGCCACTGGCGAGAAGCCGTCAATGTAGTGATGGAGAGCGGCGCCAAAGAGTTGATCCTCTACCATCACGACCCGGACCACACCGACTCCGTCATCGACAAAGTCGTGCAGGACGCGCGTAGTTACTATCCCAAAGTTCGCGCCGCCGCCGAGGGCATGGAGATCGTGCTGTAAGACCTAGCTGGAAAGCTGATCTTCAAGAAGCTGGTCTTCAAGAAGCAGGAAACCCAACCGGGATTCCCTCGACTCCACGCTCTCGGACTTAATATGCAGGCGGCAGGCCAATTTTTCTTACTAAGGCCTGATAGCGCGGGTCGGAATGGAGAAAGTCGAAGACGGGTTCGTTTTGCAAGTCGGTGAGTGACGGGGAATGCTCGCGGTAGGCAGCTTCGAGGTACTTCAAAGTTTCGTCTTTGTTCCCGGTGAAGGCGACTAAGAACCCTATGTCCCAGGACGGAATGTATTCCTTGCGGGCGCGGGCCTTAACGTTGTTGGTACCCCATTGTTCGACGGCTCTCTCGCCGCCTTGTTCCCAGGCTTTGTGGGCGGCCGTGGCGGTGTCAAGCTTGCCTTCCAGTTCGAGACCTTTTTCCAGTTCCTGTTGCGATTCTTTCCACATGCCCTTCAGCCAATAAGCCTGTGATAGATTCATATGGACGGAATCATCGTTCGGGTGTGCCTGAGACTGCATGCGAAGCTCGCTGATGGCAGCGTCGAAGCGGCGCAGACTGATGTAGAAGGCTCCCAGTCCCCAGGGCCGGGCGAAGGGATCAAGCTCAACGGCGCGTTTCTCCTCGACCAGGGCTTCCTCATAACGGTTCATGGCCAGAAGAACATAATGACGCACGTAGTGGGCCTCGGCATAGTTGGGATTTAGTTCGGTCGCCCTCCTGGATTCCGCGTCGGCATGCGGTAGGTCCCAGCCGTAGGCCCAGTACCAGGCCGCCATGCTGACGTGGGCCTCGGCCAGTGAATCGTCGAGTTCTACAGCTTTACGGGCCGCAGCCTCCGACTTCGCCATCGCTTCCCGAGGCTGTTCATCTCCTGTCATTCCCGCAAGCGCGTAGGTGTCAGCCAAACCGCTCCAGGCGGCGGCATAGTCGGGTTGAAGCTGGATTGCCTTTTGAAAGTAAGGCAGAGTTTGGGCAACGTTGAAGGTAAACCAGAAGTACCGCCCATGCAGATAAGCGTCGTGGGCCTCAGGGTTGATGTAGCGCGGCGGAGCAGCGCGCGGGACGGCAGTTTTTACCTGCACCTCTCTGGCGATGGTTTGCGATAGTTCCGAGGGTAGTAAGAAAGCCTGATCGAGTTCGCGATCGTAACTCTCCGCCCAAACATGAGTGTCAGTGGGAGCATAGATCAACTGCACATTCATGTGCACCCGGTTGCCAGAACGCGCGACCGAGCCTTCCAAAATGCCATCGACTCCAAGCTCGCTCGCGATTTCGCGGACCGGGCGTTGCGCTGATTTGTACTGCATAACCGAAGTTCGCGAGACCACGCGAAGAGAAGTATTTTTCGCCAGCATGGTGATGAGTTCATCGGTCATTCCATCTGCGAAGTAGTCTTGGGAAGAGTCTCCGGACAGATTCACGAGTGGTATCAACGCAATGGAATGGATTTGAGATCCGCGGCTTGCAGGAAATATCCGACTCCGTAAGCGAGTGGCGTTGAGCGCGAGTACCGCAACCGCAAGTAAACCAACGGCAATGGAGACTCTCACGCGAGTCGACCAGGCATGACTTCGCGCTATGGATTCCGATGGCTGAGGCTCTACCCATGTGGCTTGAGCTGGCAAAGTTGGGGTTGGCGGCACGGCTGCGACCAAGAAGGCTTCCGCTGGCGTCGCTTCGTCTGGTAAAGACCGAACCGAGGGAACTCCCTCTACTCCCTCGGTAAACTCCGGTCCGGTAGATTCCAGTCGGGTAGATTCCAGAAATGTTGCGCCGCCGTTCTTCTCGATGACGAAACGGTATCCCTTGCCGGTCACGGTTTGCACGAAGTGGGGCTGGTCAGGATCATCTCGCAGCACTTGGCGGATTTTGCGGATCGCCGTGTTGATACCGTGCTCGGTATCTACGAAAACTTCTTTTGCCCAGAGGCGCTCGGCAATTTCAGTTCTGGTAACGAGATGGCCATTTTTCGTCGCCAACAGAATGAGCAATTCCATTGGCTTTCTTTCCAACTTCACAGTCCGTCCGGAGCGGTAGAGTTCAAAGCGGTCACAATCCAGCTTGAAGTCGCCGAATTCAAAGACTGTGGCCACCACAGCGAGCACCCCCGGGCACGAAGTATAGCAGTCCGTTCCGCCCAGGTGAAGGCAATCCTCTGTCCTTTCAGCAGCTTGCGGCTTCACCTTTTCTTTACCTTGGCTTTATGCGCCCTCCATTGCGTTGAAGTGCGAATCGAGGTTAGCTCCTTGCCACAAACGGCGCGAGCGAATTGAGGCGCCGAATCAAGATGGAGGGGTTCCTGTGACAAGAAAAAGATTTCTCTCAACTGCAGTATCCGCATTCGTGCTCGCACTATGGTGCATGCCTAACGCCCTGGCACAGTGCGGGCTGCCGGCAAAGCTGATTCACCCATCGAGTTGGCATCCGCAGAATGGGAATGTGCGCCTAATCAGAACAGCGCTCGGCAGCGCTCAGTTCGATGGCGATGAGCAATACGGGGCCGGGATCGTGGGAATGTGGCACGTGACGTTCACAGCCAAGACCATGAACGGAGCCTCCATTCCCGAGACTGTGGTCGACAATGCGCTCGTCGTTTGGCATAGCGACAAAACGGAAATTATGAACTCAGGCCGGCCTCCGCAGGATGGCGATTTCTGCATGGGCGTCTGGGAACATGAGAGAAATACCAACAAATACAAGCTCAATCACTTTGCCTGGGGAGGCAATGCGTTTCCCACCAACCCGCCGACGGTGGTCGGGCCCCCAGCTGGCCCCACTCACATCACTGAAGAGGTTACCTTGAGTCCAGATTGCGATCACTATAGTGGGCCATTCACGCTGGATGCATACGATACTTCGGGAAACATATCCACTAGCTTCACGGGAGTGGTCACGGCGACACGCATCACCATTAATACCAAAGTCGGCGATCTGCTCTGAAGGAAACTGGTCTAGTTTTGATAAGGGCGGCATTGGTAAGACCAGCGTGGGTTGGGGCAGCGGGAGTCAGACCTGCTGCCCTGTCTATTTATTCTGGAGATCAGCTTATTCGAGAGATCAGCCCCGAGGGCGTGCCGCGTCGGGTCGCATCTCCACTAATGCGCTGCACTCACGGCACCCTTTTTTGCGACCGCTTTCTTGAGCGCAAAAACAATCGGCACGCAGCCGAAACAGACCAGCGCCAGATAGCGGAAATCATCTACGTAGGACCACAGCCGCGCCTGCGCGTCGAGAGCCTGGTTAATCAGTCCATAGGATTGCTGTACCGCCGTGGCCGGCGAAGCACCACCCTGCGCGCTTAAATATTGTTGCATTCCTCCCAATGCGCCCTGAACCGCTGGACGACCCGGAGATAGCGAGGCCGCAAGCTCGTTGCGATGTAGTTGTTCGTGGCGAGCAACAATAGTATTCACCACCGAAATTCCAATACTGCCTCCAATATTCCGCAGCAGGTTGTAGAGGCCGCTGGCGTTGCCAATTTCTTCGTTCTTCAGAAACGCCATCGTGGTTGTCGACAGCGGCACGAAGACACATCCCGAACCGAAGCCGCTGATCACAATCGCCCACAAAAACGTCCATTGCCCGATGGAAAGATTGAGCTGCCCGAACCATAAACTGGCCACACCGAAAAGAGTGAATCCGAAGGCGATCAGATAGCGGTTGTCAATCTTTGCGGTTAAATATCCGATGATCGGCATGGCGAGAATCGCTCCAATGCCGCGCGGACTCACCGCCCAGCCCGCCTCCAACGCGGTGTAACCCATCAGTTCCTGATAAAACAACGGCAGCAAGGTGACGAGCGCATAAATACCAGCGCCGAACAGACCAATCAGAATGCATCCGATGGTGAAATTGCGATGGCGGAAGACGCGCAGATTTACCAGCGGCTGTTTGTGGCGAAATTCTCGAATCAGAAACGCTACGAAACTGGTGAGCAGAATCGCCGCGGCCCAGCGAATCCACGTGGCGCCGAACCAGTCGTCCTCTTGTCCCTTGTCGAGAATAATTTGTAAACAGCCAAGCCAGACCGCCAGCAATCCCAATCCGATGCCGTCAAACTTTCCCGGGTGCGCGTCTTTGATATAGGGAGGATCTTCCACGTATCGGGAGATCATCAGTACCGCGAAGGCGCCGACTGGAATGTTGATGTAGAACGCCCACCGCCAGGAGTAAGTGTCGGTGAGCCATCCTCCGAGCGTAGGTCCCAACACTGGCGCAACCACCACACCCAGGCCGAACGCCGCCATCGCCAGCCCGCGCTTCTGCGGAGGAAAAGTTTCCAGCAGAATCGACTGTGACAGCGGCTGCAGCGCGCCTCCGCCGGCGCCCTGTACCGCGCGCGCAATCAGAATCCAGGCCAGACTTGTGGCCGAACCGCAGGCGAATGAGGAAATCGTGAAGATGATGATGCAGGTGATGAGAAACCTTTTTCGCCCGAAGCGCAGCGACATCCACGAACTCGCCGGCAGAATAATGGCATTCGCCACCAGGTAGCTGGTGAGCACCCAGGTAGCTTCGTCATTGGTGGCCGAGAGGCTGCCGGCAATATAAGGCAACGCGACGGCGGCGATGGAAGTATCCAGTACTTCCATGAACGTCGCCAGCATGACGGCGATCGCGACCAGCCAGGGATTGCCTCCGCCCGAGGCGGTGCCACTGCGTGCCGGTAGCGGAGTCATTTCGTTCTGCCCAAATCATTATCCCGAATGCATGTACAGATGCTGAGGCGAGGCTTGGGGTTTCAATGTTGTTCGAATCGGTGTTTGGAGAGGTCTCGGGGGAACGTCGAGAATTTGGCGACGGCGCCTCACTCTTCCCGCGCTTGCCGCCGCGAGTTCAAAACCGATACCTCCGCTCCTTGCTTCCCTGCCCTCGCCCCTCATATACTCTGAACGTTTGCCCGCCCCCGACCGGAAACCTCCCGGCGACGGCCAGCACCGACCTGCAATCATTCCGGAGACACTTATATGACGACGATGGTGACGGACCCGCACGTGGATAAAGAGAGCAATCCGTGGGAGTCGCAGCGCGCGCGCTTCGACCTGGCCGCGCAAAAACTCAACCTGGATGAGGGCCTGTGGCGCGTTTTGCGCTATCCCAACCGCGAACTCACGGTCTACATTCCGGTGCAGATGGATGACGGCCATCTCGAAGTCTTCACCGGCTTCCGGGTGCAGCACTCCATTGCGCGCGGCCCGGCCAAGGGCGGCATCCGCTACTCTCCCGACGTTACTCTCGACGAAGTGCGCGCCCTGGCCAGCTGGATGACCTGGAAGTGCGCCGTCGTGAACATTCCTTTCGGCGGAGCCAAGGGCGGCGTGATCTGCGATCCGCACAAAATGTCGATGGGCGAGGTCGAGCGCATGACGCGCCGTTACACCTCGGAACTGATCGAATTCATCGGCCCCGAAAAAGATGTTCCCGCCCCCGACGTCAACACCAACGAACAAATCATGGCCTGGATGATGGACACCTACTCCATGCACATGCGCCAGACGGTGACAGCGTGCGTAACCGGTAAGCCGATTAACATTGGCGGATCGCGCGGACGCCGCGAAGCCACCGGCCGCGGCGTGATGATCGTGTGCGATGAGGCCTGCGCAAAGCTGGGCCTGAATCGCGAAACCACACGTGTGATCATTCAGGGCTTCGGCAACGTGGGCTCCAATGCCGCACTGCTCATGCATCAGGCAGGTTACAAGGTAATCGGCATCGCCGAAGTTGGCGGTGGTCTGCACAACACGAACGGTATCGATCTGAAGGCGCTTGTAGATTTTCGCCAGAAAAATGGGACCGTTCACGGATTTCCTGGCGCGGAAAAGTGTGAAGCCGCCGACCTGCTCGTCGAAGACTGTGAAATTCTTATCCCCGCCGCGACCGAGAACGTCATCACCAGCCGCAACGCCGACCGCGTGAAGTGCCGCATCCTGGCCGAGGGCGCGAACGGACCGACCACCTCCGCTGCCGACGACATCCTGACCGACAAAGGAGTCTTCGTCATTCCCGATATTCTGGCCAACGCCGGTGGTGTAACCACTTCCTATTTCGAGTGGGTGCAGGATCGCCAGGGCTATTTCTGGAAAGAATCCGTGGTCAACGAACAGCTCGACGCCATCATGAAGTCGTCCTTTGAAGATGTGGTTCGTTACGCCGAGACGCATCGCGTAAACAACCGCATCGCCGCTTACATGCTGGCCATTGACCGCGTGGCGTACACTATCCGCCAGCGCGGCATTTACGCCTGACAAGACGCAGTTGGGAATTGGGCCGCGTGGCATCGCATTGACGTGTTCGACTGAATGTTTTGAACCTGAATGTTTTGAACCTGAATGTCTTGAACTGAATGTCTTGGGCTAAATGTCTTGGGAAGGGCACGGCTTCAGCCGTGCCGTAATGTGCCAACAAAAATCGGGGCTTTAGCCCCGGAGGCTCGCGTTAGAGGATTGATGAAATTCGTTGAGAGAAAATTAACGGCACAAATTGCGGTCCTGGTCTTCGCACTTTCGCTGTTCACTGGACTCGCTACAGCACATGCATCCGCGCCCCTCTCAAAATCGGAGGCCATGGCAGCGGCGGCGCAATCGGCGCCGTCGGCCACTGATAAGCTCGACATCAACACCGCGACCAAAGATCAGCTCAAGCAACTTCCCGGCATCGGCGACGCCTATTCACAGAAGATCATCGATGGCCGCCCCTACCGCGCCAAGAACGAGCTTGTGCAGAAAAAGATCATTCCCCAAGCCACCTACGACAAGATCAAAGACGTGATCATCGCCAAGCAACCCAAAGCGGGAGCCACGATGCCCGCACCGAAATAAAAGGGATACCGCAGAGAGCACAGGAATCATAGGAGAAATCCTCTGTACGCTCCCTGTGTCCTCTGTGGTTGATTGGTACTTTCGACGCATTGCGTTCCCTCTTCCCGAGGAGGATAATCGAAATCAGATTCCGACTGGCCACCGGCGACCGCGAAGTGTGAACCTGCCCAACTCCATCACGCTGATCCGCATCTTCAGCATCCCTCTGCTGATGTGGATACTTTCCAGCGGCCGCTTCAGCAGCGTGAACGGCGAAAAGGAATTACTGGCTTCGGCTCTGTTCATCGCCGCGTCCATGACCGATGGGATTGACGGCTATCTCGCGCGCAAGCGCGGACAAATTACGACCATGGGAATTTTGCTCGATCCCCTGGCCGATAAGCTTCTCATCGCGGCGGCGTTCATTACGCTGGTGCAGTTGAATCCCAGCCTGGTGCCCGCGTGGATTGCAGTCATTGTGATCGGACGCGAGTTTCTGGTGAGTGGCCTGCGCTCCATAGCCGCGTCGGAAGGCTTCACTATCGAAGCCAGCGAGCTGGGAAAATTCAAGATGGTGGTGCAAATCGTTTCCGTGGTCGCAGTGATTCTCGATCACCGCTGGAAAGAATTGGCGATCTACAGCCACTACATCTTCCCCATTCACTGGATCGCGTATGTTGCGATCTGGTTTATGGTCTTTGTCTCGCTGGTATCGGCGATCGACTACTTTGTAGCTTTTTGGTCGAAGATCGACCGGCGCGTGGTCAAGAGCCGTCGCCGCCGCGCCTTCATCTTGAGCCGGCGCAGAAAGCCCGTGCCGCCGCAGGCGGATCGCGATGTCGCTACTACCACCTAGCCCGGTTTTCGCAAACGAAGGCCAGTTTGCCGCAAGTGAGTTCTCGCCAAAGGAGCGCGCTCTTCTTCTTCGCCTCGCTCACGACTCTATTCTCGCCGCGCTCGAAGGTCGTGAGATTCCACTTGATCCGCCCACCCCACACCTTGCCGAACCTCGCGGAGCCTTCACCACTCTTCACCTAAACGGGCAGTTGCGAGGCTGCGTCGGCTTCGTCTTACCCGTAAGTTCTGTCTATCGTGCGGTGGCAGACACCGCGCGGGCAGCGGCTTTTGAGGACGGTCGCTTCCATCCGGTCACACCGGCCGAAGCGCGCCATCTGGAAATCGAGCTCAGCATTCTCTCGCCTCCGCAAGTGGTTTCCGCCGGTGCCGTCGAAGTCGGACGACACGGCCTTCTGATCAGCATGGCCGGCCGGCGCGGCCTGCTTTTGCCACAAGTTCCCACAGAGCACCAATGGGACCGCATCACTTTTCTGAAACAGACCTGCCGCAAAGCAGGCTTGCCCTTGGATGCCTGGAAAAACGGCGCAACCATTGAGGCCTTCACCGCTGAAGTTTTTGCAGAAAAGCCCATGCGGGATTGAAGTCCGGCGAACTCGCGGACTTTCGTTACCACCCCACGGTGGCGTCGCGTAAAATAAAGCGTCAACGATTTAGGGAATTCAGAGACCTAAGGGGCTGGCAATGGAAACGCAGGGCGAACGCAATCCCGAATCAAATCCGGCCAAGGCAGAGGCGCATATTAAAAGTGCTCAGCAGATTCTAAAGGCGCTGCAAGAGAAGATCGGAGAGCATCCAGAAATCGGCGCAGCCATTACGAAGCTGGAGATGGCGTTGAATGATCTGGCAATCCAGACTGGCGGCCTGCTGTAGCTGACTGCGTAACAGATCCGAGGCGATCCACAGATTACCGTTGATAAATCTTCATCCCGCTCATCGACGGCCGTCGTGAGTGAGTTCTCCTGAACAGGCCTGCTTCCTCCCATTGGAGACGTACTCAGAAGGTGCACTTCAAGCACCGTGGAACTCCAGCGCAAAAAACAAAGCCGGGAACGGTTTCCCGTTCCCGGCGCTTCAACTCGTGTAAGAGGTTCTACTGAACCTGATCCAGTTCCACCTTGTCGCCGGCGTGCATATCTTCCAGGGAGAAAACCACCATGCCAGTCGCAGTAGTGTCGGTGACGCCGATGATCACGATCTCGCCCATGGCTCTGCGCGGCAGATCGCGGACGTGGATCACAGGGCCGTTGCCCTTTGTGAACATGTGCGGATCAACGGAGGGAGTCTTTTGCTGATCATCCTCAGCAATTGCGGCCTTGAATGACAGCGAATCCACCGGGTCGTCCAGGTCGGCGTTATACGAGCGCACGGCGCGGAAGTAATCGCCGATTTTCACACCCTGGTTGGAACCGATGTTGATGTAGAGCTTCTGCCCAGTGCTTAAAATGGAGTCGAAATCTTTTCCCATCACGATGCGGCCCGTGACCTTATTGCTGGCAGGCAGGAAGCGATCGAAGCGGATCGAGGTATGGAAAGGAACGACTTGTTTCTCTGCAAATGGAATTGTGGTATCACCGGGAGCGGCGCCATCGCAGGAATATTCGATCTGGCCAATCGCAGTCCGGTTGCGGGTGTCAACAATCTTTACGCGCCCGATTTCCTCGTAGGGCTGCCCGGTTTGTTTCAATAGTTTCTTTTGTCCGGGGAACATCTCGTATTCGTTCACGTCGCGCAAAGCGCGCACTATCTCGTACTCCGCGCCCATTGCGTATGCGCTGCCCTCGAGGTAAATGAGGTCGTCCTTTTTGAATTTAGTCGTGGTAGGCGTGTGTAAGCCTCCCGCCACATAGTTGGCGTCCGGCAGGGTTTTCCTGCTGATGAAACCTGCGCAATACAGGTCGGAGTAGGTGGGCGTTTGGACGCGCTCGGTGGGAAAGCTGGCTGCGGTCGGCGCAGTTCCTTGGGGAGCCTCGAAAGGAGTAGCCTCCGAGTCGCTTTGCGCCCAAGCCGCGGTTGCGAGCAACAACAAGAACAGTCCTGTTTTCTTCATGTTACCTCCGGGTAAGGACTGCCATGCGTCCCCCCTAGTTAAATGCCGGAAAAGAAAAGGCTTCAGCCGGAAGGTAACAAGCGGCATGGGGTGGGTCAAGGTTACTAGGGTGTTGGGCACTCTGGAGCAGAAGTTTTTTCTACAGGACTATCAATCCGTTGTTGCATAAGTAATTAAGCCCCTGTAATAATTCGCCGTCATTCCGTGTGGGATGTACGCGGGTGACATAACTGCGAAAGATGAATTCCGCTCCCCCTTACGCACCTCGATTGCTGCCCCTGCGACTGCCGCGAGTCTGCGTGGCCGTCACCGGCTCCGACCCTAACCAACTGTCCGAGAAGGCCGAACAGCTGGTCCGAGATAACTCCTTTCTGGAGTTTCGATTGGACTACCTTTCCAAGCCTGCCCTGGCGCTCCCGAAAATCAAACGTTTTCTGGAATCGCATCCCGGAACAGTCGTAGTCGCCACCTGCCGCCGAGTTGCCGCCGGGGGCAAGTTTCGAGGATCGATCGCCTCTCAGGTGGACTTGCTGGGCAAAGCTGCGGCCGCAGGCTGCCAGCTCGTCGACGTCGAGCTCCAAACCGCCAGCAAAAGCAAACCTGAACAATTACAGAAATTGCGCACCCGGGCAGCGCTCATCCTCTCGTTCCACGATTTTCGGGCCACGAAGAAGCTCGACGAAACTCTGGAAAAAATGCTCGCCTACCCGGCTGACTTCTACAAGGTCGTGAGCACGGCGACAACGCTCGCCGACAATGTCGCCATGATCAAGTTTCTGGCACGGGAGGGCGACCGGCACTCTTTGGTATGCATGTGCATGGGAGAACAGGGAATCATTAGCCGCGTTCTGGGGGTGCGGGCTGGAAGCGTCTTCACTTTCGCGGCCGCGGTTGCCGGAGAGGAAACTGCTCCCGGCCAGGTGACCGCGCAGGAATTGCGCAGTGTCTATCGCATCGAACAGGTCGACGTAGCCACGCGCGTCTACGCCGTCGTCGGCGACCCCATCGCCCATTCGCTCTCCCCTGCCATCATGAATGCGGCCTTCCGCCGGGAAAATGTAAATGCGGTCTACCTGGCGCTGCATGCCAAAACGCTGAAGGACTTGCTCACCTGCGTGCGCGAGATTCCTATCCACGGCATCAGCGTCACTATGCCCTATAAGGAAGCCATTCTGCCGCATCTCGACAATACCGACGCCCATACCACCAAAATCGGCGCCTGCAACACCGTCGTAAGGGCGCAGGATGGCAAGCTTTACGGCTTCAATACAGACGCCGCCGGGATCGTGCGGCCTTTGGAACGTCGTCTGAATACGCTGGAAGGCGCGCGCATTTTGGTCATCGGAGCCGGGGGCGCAGCCCGTGCGGCTGTCTTCGGCCTGAAGGAACGAGGATCGGAAGTCTACATCTTGAATCGCACTCCCGCTCCGGCTAAAAAGCTGGCCCACCAGGCGCACGCGCGAATGATCAAGCGCGCCGATCTAAAGAAATTGGCGTTCGACGTAATTATCAACGCCACCCCGGTCGGAATGGGCAATGGGCGCGAATCGCCCCTGCAAGAGCAAGAAATCAATGCGCGCTATGTCTTTGACATGATTTATGATCCGCCCGAAACTCGCTTTCTGAAACTCGCCCGCGAAAGAGGATCTCAGATCATTCCCGGGATCGAAATGTTCGTCCACCAGGCGGCTCGGCAGTTCGAAATCTGGACCGGTAAGCCGGCACCCTGGGATGAGATGCTGCGCGTGGTTCTTCTCGCCTTGCAGCAGCGCACCAATCGTTCCGCAGCCGAAAAATAGTCGCTTTCGATGCTTCCCGCTAAGAAAAAGTTGCATTTTCCTCGGTGCACAACGTATTATGCAAATAGGGGATGCGGATGCGAAGTGTTCCCGGATAGTTAACACCCAGGTACCGCCCGTTCCAACCACTGCAGTAAAAGCTTTGGCAAATAACTCGACGAGAGGTGGCCCGGTCCGCCTCTATCCCGGTTCGGAGAGTTCACTATGGCGTGGTACGCGTACTGTCTTACCGAGCACCAAACCCTACCCAATGGAACCCGCACTCGCCGCCCCTTCCTGCTAGAGGGCGTTCAAGGAGTGAACGGCGCTGCGGTTTTGAGCTATCCCAGTGGTGAATTCGCGGTTATCGTCAGCGAATACGACCACGCAGCAGGTGAGCTTGACCAGAAATCCGCGATTGAGCACGCTCGCGTGGTCAGCAACTGCTTTCGCAATTCCACCGTCCTACCCTTCAAGTTCGGCACTATTTTCGACAGCGATGACGCGCTTCGCCAGGCCGTCCGGGTCAACCGGCGTGCTTTTGGCCTTAGCGTCGCCAAACTCCGCGGAAAATCCGAAATGCACATCAAACTGGTCGTTCGCGACGGTTCCTTGCGCGAGGCCATGATCGACATCGAATTGCCCGACACTGTGGGTGGCGACTATCTTTCCAAGTTGAAGGTAAAGGCCTCCCGCGAACGCGAGCGCCAGACTAAGGCTCGCGCTCTATCGGTCCAGGTACACAAGCTGTTCAACCCGCTTGAGGAAGAAGTCAGTTGCAAGAAAGTCGCTCCCGAGGGCATGCTGATCGACATTGCCCACCTGATCGACGCCAAGAGCGTGGAAAAGTATCAGAACCGCTACACCACAGCCGCCAAGCAGTTGAAGAACTGCGAAGTGACGATCAGTGGTCCATGGCCTCCCTATCATTTTCTGCCGGGGAAACTCCGCACCGTCACCGGTAACAGCTAGACCTCAATCCATCTTTTAAATCAATCCCACTGATCGCCTGAGAGGCCGCAGTGGGATTGGTTTTTTGTCCGCCTCGGTATGGGACTGCACGGAATGTGCATTGTTCTGCACTTCGAATTTCTCGGCCTATTTTCACACTTCAGTTTGGCTAACCGACGTGCTCAAACTAAGTCGTTGATCGTCATACATTTATCTGGTTCGTCCGGCCCATGCGTGGCAGTTAAAGTTTTGGCGCGGCAAATGCTTCTGTCAATACACCAAAGAGGCCGCAAACTCAAGCACCATGACCTTCACTCTTTCTGCGTGTCACTTCCCAAACTGTTCCGGCTGGCGGAACGGTTATCGCCTTTCCTGACTTCACCCGCCAAATCAGTAGCCTCTTGAACTTGGCCCCAGCAATGGGGCCATTTTTATTGCCTGCTGGAATTCTGCGACGCCGAGGTCTGGAAAGGATAGGCTTGAACATTCAAGCGATGTTGGCACAATGCCAACTGCACGATTCTCAACCGTCACGCGTGGATAGCAACCAAGCGCCTTCACTTGAGGGGTTCCCGCTCGGGGCGCGGGCCCAGCGTTCCATACCGTGTAATCGTATAGCCGAGCGCTGCGCCTAGAAACACGTCCGATGGAAAATGCGCCAGTGTGGTGATTCGCGAGCAACTGATTACGGTGGCGAAGCCGTAGGAGAGCCACGGTACCCAACGGTGATTGCGATAGCGGCTGGCCACCGCCGTGGCCACGGAAAAAACGGCAGCCGAGTGTCCCGACGGAAAAGAGCTGCCCTTAAACGGCGACTGGCCGCCATTAAAAAACGTGTGTGTGAACGGGGCTCCAGCGCGAACATCGCTGGGTCTTTCGCGCCGCGTAACAGCTTTCATCGCCAGGTCGACAATGGCGCTGTCGGCATAAGCCTCACCGGCCAGCAGCGCTGTGCTGACCTGATAGGAGTCATGCCGGGTATAACCAGCGATCAATAACCCTGCTGGCACGGCGAGTACTTCGCCAGTCGTAATGTAGGAATTAAATACATCGTTAATGTCGTCGAGATTGCCCGCATGTGAACGAAAATAAGGCATGGCGTGCGGATCGGCGTAGAGCAGTCCTGTCGTTCCGCCGGCGATGGCGAGCGTGGGCAACAGATAGTGGCCCCTCGCCAGTTGAGTGGGAAATAACCAGATCACTTTTTGGTCGTGGAGGAAGTCCTTGGGAATCGATCGCCACGTCACCACGCGCTCCGCTCCCGGATCGTTGGAATGTTTGGCAGGCACCGCAACCTGCGACGGACTATCCGGCAACCCGGCGTCTTGCGCAGTGGCCCGCTTGGGTGATCCATACGTGCCGGCAACAAAGATGAAAACAAGGAACCACAGTTTCCTTCTAGCAGTCATGGACGCTTTAGGATGCAGTTTCCCACGACTGCGTAGCGGTAAAGTATTGCGCCAATGAACAAGAATCCTAATCGTTGTTTCACTCTCACGCTGCCGTCAGATACACTGGCCAGCGACCATGAACCCAGTCCACTCTTCCTTCCGATCGATTTCAGCGAAATCTGTGTTTCTGCCGATGGTTTTTTTCGTGGGCTTGGCTCATGCCCAGAAACAGCCAACAGCGCCTTCATTCGCACTTCAGCCTCAAGCTTCCCCTGCGGAGCAAGCCAATTTTCCGCCGGAGTTGCTGCAACAACTCTCTGCCATCAAAGCCGACGCCCTCGTCGACGATTACGCTTACCGCCAGGTTGCGCATTTAACTGACAACATCGGTCCCCGCCCCAGCGGGTCGTTGCAAGCCAAAGCCGCGGTCGACTATGTCGCCGGGGAATTACGCCAGCTCGGATTGGATGTGCACCTTGAGGAAGTGAAAGTCCCGCACTGGGTTCGCGGAGCTGAAACCGCGGAACTGACCGAGTACGCGGGGCAGACTGCTGGAACCATGCAGAAAATTGTTCTCACCGCGCTGGGCGGAAGCACCTCGACCCCCACCAACGGCCTCACGGCCGATGTAATCGTGGTCAACAATTTCGACGAACTCAAAGCGCTCGGTCACGATAATGTCGCGGGCAAAATCGTTCTCTTTAATGAATTATTCGACAAGCAAAAGGCCGCCGGGGGGATGGCGTTCATGGCCTACGGCGAAGCAGTGCGGTACCGCGGAGCCGGGCCCAAAGCCGCGGCTGACCTGGGCGCAGCGGCTGCGTTAGTCCGCTCCGTGGGCGGTGCCGATTTCCGCTTGCCGCACACTGGCTTCAGCGCGCCCGCCGGAATTCCCGCGGGCGCCGTTACCGCCGAAGATGCGGACCTCATCGCTCATCTTTTCGCGCAAGGAAAAGTCCGCATGCATCTCGTTCTCACTCCGCAGAAACTTCCCGACGCAACCAGCTACAACGTCATCGCAGACTTGAAAGGCAGCGAACATCCAGAGCAAATCGTCGTCGTCTCCGGCCACCTCGACTCCTGGGACCTCGGCACCGGAGCCATCGACGATGCTGCCGGGGTCGTAGTCGCAATGGAAGCCGCCGAGATTTTACAAAGGCTGCATCTGCACCCCCGGCGCACGCTGCGCGTAATTGCATGGATGGACGAAGAAAATGGTGGTTTCGGCAGCCAAGCCTACACCAAAGATCATTCAGTTGAATTTCCCAATCACGTGGCAGCAATTGAAAGTGATTCCGGCGCAGCTCATCCTCTGGGCTTCGAAATCAAAATGACTCCCCGCGCTCAAGAGTTGCTGCGTCCCGTGCTCAATAGCCTGCAAAGCTTCGGCGCCAATGCCGTGATGCCCACCAGCTATCCTCCCGGCGCAGACATTGAAGCCATGTCCGAGGCTGGCGTGCCCGCGCTTGGCCTGCTGCAAGACGGCCGCACCTATTTCAACTACCACCACAGTGCGGCCGATACTCTCGACAAAATTATCCCCGCAGAGCTGCGCGAAAACGCCGCCGCCATGGCTGTCATGGGATACGCTTTGGCCTGCATGAAAGATCCATTGCCAAGATAAAGATAAAGATAAAGTTTGTCGCTGAGATTCATCTTCTGAGGAGGTTCTCGCGATCGGCGAAGTCGAGCGCCGCGGCTTAGAAGGCGGCTCTTCACAAAAGGTTGGCCCATGGGTGTGCAAGATGGTTTGACAGATGTTGCAGCCTTCGGGGCGGTTGACGCATCTTAATTTTGGCGCTTATTATCTTCGGTTGGCCGTAAGACCACGGACGCCTCTGCGATGAGGCGTCCTCAGAGTTTGATGAGCGATTTGTTCAGGAGCAACCGCGTTGAAGTTGAATGCGATTCGAAATGAATAGGAGTTGAAGTGATCGGGCTGAAGTATATGGATAAGAAGAAGCTGGAGTCATTCAAAAAACGTTTAGAGACACGGCAGGTGGAACTGCGCCGCATGGTGAACCGTACGCAGGCTGACGGCCGCTCCGCTGACGAAGACACGGCCCAGGACATCGCCGATCGCGCCGCCAGTTCCTACACCAAGGAATTTCTCTTTAGTCAAAGCAACAACGACCGGCAAACCTTGCAGATGGTCGATATCGCACTCGCTCGGATCCGCGAAGGCAGCTTTGGCGAGTGCATTCATTGCGGCAAGGAGATCAACGCCAAGCGCCTGGAAGCCGTCCCCTGGACGCGTCACTGCATCGAATGCCAGGAAAAACTGGAGCAGGGATTGTTGGAGGAAGCTCCGCGCTAAAAATTTGAACGTTAGAACTAAGCACGCCGCCGAAGAATCGGCGGCGTTCGTTTTGGTCTGATGTCAGATTGAGCTACGAAAATCCAATCGTGCCGAGCGCCTCCACATACGGTTCCACCGCGGTTTATTGGCGAAAACGCAGATCAAGCGGCCTTGAACTGAAACGGCAACTTCCGCAATCTCTGTCCTGACGCCGCAAAAATGGCATTCGCCACCGCGGGCGCCACCGGCGGCAAAGCCGGCTCGCCCATTCCGCCCGGATCTTCCGTGCTCTTAAGTAAATGTACTTCAATCAACGGAGCTTCATTGATCCGGAGCGGATCGTATGCATCAAAATTCGTTTGTTCAACCGCGCCATTCTTAATGGTGATCTGATTCTTCAACGCGGCGCTCAACCCATAAATAATCGCGCTCTCGGTTTGCGCACGCACCGACTCCGGATTCACGATCTGCCCGCAATCTACTGCGGCCACAATACGATCAATCCTGAAATCGTTCCCCTTCACGGTAACTTCGGCCACTTCGCCAAAATAACTTCCGAAGGAATGGTAGCAAGCGATGCCTCGGCCTTTACCCTTGGGTAAAGGATTCCCCCAGCCTGACTTTTCCGCTACAAGGTTCAAGACTCCAAGAAGACGAGCGGGATCGGGATCGTATTCGAATCGCGGCTTCCAGTTCGGCGGTTTCACCAGCAAACTTCTACGGAACTTCATCGGATCCTCGCCCGCCGCCGCCGCCAATTCGTCGATGAAACTCTCCACCACAAAGCCGTTGAACGAGTGTTCCACCGAACGCCACCAGGCGCGCGGCACCGCGCTATTCACGCCGTTGAATTCCAGCCGCACATTCGGAATGGCGTAGGGCAGTTGTCGTGCTCCGCCGGACTCACCCTCGGCAGCATCGGCCTTCGGATCCCAATAGCCGCGAATCGACGTCGAGGCCAGCGTGTGAAACCACGCCACTGGATGCCCACTCGCATCCACCGCGCCCCGCAGGCGATGGCAAGTCGCAGGCCGATAGAAGTCGTGCGTCATATCATCTTCGCGCGTCCATACCAACTGCACCGGCTTTCCGACAACCTTCGCGATCTGCGCAACCTCAGCGGGGAAGTCTGCCATGTAACGCCGCCCGAATCCGCCGCCCATCAGCATGGTATGCACAATCACCTTGTCCGGCTTCAGCCCCAGCACCGAAGCGACCGTTCCCTGCACCCAATCCGGCGACTGTGTCGGCGCCCATACCTCGGCGGCGCCTGCACGCACCAGCGCCGTGATGTTCATCGGCTCCATCGTCGCGTGTGCCAGTAAAGGCATCTCATATACCGCTTCGACTTTTTTCGCGCCATTCGAAAGCACCGCATCCACATCGCCGTCGTTGCGTAAGCGCGCGCCGGATTTCTGAGCCGCCGTGCGCAGAGCGTCGCTAATACCCTCGCTTGATTCCGAAGCAGCTGCGCCATGATCCCAGGTAATCGCGAGCGCGTCCCGCCCTTTCATCGCCGCCCAAGTCGAATCCGCCACGACCACGATTCCTCCGGCAGAGAATTTATCCGCGCCCATTGCCGGGATTTCAAAAACGTCGCGCACTCCCGGAATCGCTTTCGCCTTGTCCGCATCGAAGTGCGCCGCCTTGCCTCCAAATGTCGGACAGCGCGCCACTACCGCAAACACCATCTCCGGCACGCGTACATCGATTCCAAATTTCGCACTGCCGTTGACCTTCGATGGAATATCCACTCGGGGCGTGGCATGCCCGATCAGCTCAAAATCATTTTCATCTTTCAGTTCGACTTTCTCCGGATTGGGCAACGGCAGCTTTCGCGCAGCTTCTATCAGTTCTCCGTAACTCGCCTGGCGATCCGTCTTCTCGTGCAGCACACTGCCTTTTTTCGCCTCGCATTCAGCCGCCGGCACGTTCCATTTCGCCGCCGCCGCCGTAATCATCAATGCCCGCACGGTCGCGCCCGCCTGTCGCAAGGGAGTGAAGTTCTCCTGCGTGCTGCCGCTTCCACCCGTTCCCATGTGGGCATAAATATCGGGACGCGTCTCCGCCTGCTCCACGCTCACCGAATTAAAATCGACTTCCGCTTCTTCCGCGAGAATCATCGCCAGTCCGGTCTTGATTCCTTGCCCCATCTCCGACTTCGCCACAATCAAAGTGATGTGGCCATCCGGCCGAACATGCACATAAGCATCGAACGGATTCGGCGCAGGCTTCTTCGCTCCCGCATCCGATTCCTGCGCGCGCACGAGATGTCCCGAGAGCCGCACGCCAATAACGAGCGCTCCCGCGCCAGCCACGGCTCCTCCAACCACGAATTGTCGCCGGCTGATGGCCATGCTTACGCTCCTTTCGCAGCGCTGCCGCCGCTCGATGCACCACCACAGTAAGCGGGAGCGACATAAGCCTGAGCGCCGTGAGCCTGAGAAAGACTGGCGCGATGAATCGCGCGTCGAATCCGCTGATACATACCGCAGCGGCACAGATTCCCAACCATGGCAGCCTCAATCTGATCGTCGCTAGGCTTGGGCGTCTTCGCCAGTAGCGCGGCTGCCGACATAATTTGTCCGGGCTGGCAGTATCCGCACTGCGGCACCTGTTCAGCGATCCACGCCCGCTGCACCGGATGCGAGTTGTCCGGCGACAATCCCTCGATCGTCGTAACTTTCTTCGCGCCCACCAACGATACCGGCGTCTGGCACGCACGCACCGCCTCGCCATCCAGATGAACCGTGCACGCTCCGCACAGTCCCATCCCGCAGCCATACTTCGTGCCCGTTAAATTGAGTTTGTCGCGCAGCGCCCACAAGAGAGGTGTGTCGGGAGCGACATCGACTTCATAAGAAGCGTTGTTGATGATGAGCTGAATGGCAGCCATGGGAGACTCCAGAAGCGGGGTTATCGCGTTAGACGAGGCTACCCCAATAAGGTTTCACTGCGCAAATCGATCCACTCCTGCCCTTTAGTTCTCCGGCTTCTTCATCTCCTCCGCGGCCGCTTCGGCTCCCGGCATCACATTCTTCAGCGGAGCTTTGCGCTGCTCCTCGAGCTCCGGACGGGGCAGCGGCTTGCGCGGCAACATCTGGTCGCGCATGGCAGTGTTGTAGACGAAGATTGCCTCCACTACCGCCGCCTGCGCCAGATCGTCGGGCTGCAAGCGTTCGTAGGTATCCATATTGGAATGGTGCGTACGCGACCCGTAGTCGAGCATGTCCTGGATAAACTGAAATCCCGGTACGCCCACCGAGTCGAACGCTTCGTGATCGGTCCCTCCCGTATTCCTCATCGTCAGGGTGCTTACGCCCAGGTCCTGCAGGGGCGCGATCCATTGTTGAAAGATAGGACCCACCGCGGCATTTTCCTGCAAATACACGCCGCGAACTTTTCCCGAGCCATTGTCGAGATTGAAGTAGCCTGAAATTTTCTCCTGCTCCGGTTTCAACTGCACCGGCCCCGCAGGCTTGCGCAAGAAATCGGGCAACTTTAACTGATCGGGTTCGGTCGAAAGCGGCACATATCCGAAATGCTGCTTCACGTATCCGTAGGAGCCAAATTCTCCCTGCTCTTCTCCCGTCCACAAACCCACGCGAATCGTGCGCCGCGGCTGCACGTGCAACGCATTCAAGATGCGCATCACCTCCATGGCGACCACGGTTCCCGCACCGTTGTCAGTCGCGCCGGTGGCCGAAGCCCACGAATCCAAATGTCCACCAACCATCACGACTTCTTCCTTCAACTTCGGATCGGTGCCGGGAATTTCCGCGATCGTGTCAAAGCCGTGTTGATGATCGCCGGTGAACTCCGTCTCCACGTCCATTTCCACACTCACCGGAACGTTCGCCTTGAGCAACCGGTACACGCGGCCGTAGTTCTCAATCGCCATCACGACAATGGGAAGCGCTTCGGCGTGCTCGCGTTGATACGTGAACCATCCCATGCCCGAACCGCCGTCATCAAAAATCGTTCCCCCGGACCCGCCGTTATTGCGGCCATCGCGGCTGGGAACCACGATTCCCGCCGCATGCTCAGCGGCAAAAAACTGCCCAGCCTTTTCGCGGAATTCCAGCCGCTTGATGAAGGTCGCAAAAAAATCCTCATGCTCTCCCACGTGCACCGGATATTCGGCGGTGGTCTTGAGATTGGCGTCGTCTCGCCGTTCGAACAGAGGCTTATCGACCGGCTTCACGTCGCGCATCTCGCCGAAGAAAACAATCTTGCCTTCGAGTTTGCCTTTGTATTTTTGCAGATCCTTCTCGTCCTTCGCGTCGACCCAAATTGCTCGCCCGTTCACCGGCCCTTTGCTCGAGAGCGACCAGGGCAGCGCCTGCGCGATGAAAACCGCAGTGTCCGGCGCTGACATGCGTATCCACGTATTCAATTGCCTCCATCCCATGCCAAACTCGCCCCAATCTTCGAGATGCGCATTGCTGCATCCCATGGCGGCGAACTGAGCGCGCGTCCACTCATTGGCGCGCTTCAGGTTCGGCGATCCCGTCAGCCGCGGCCCGATTCCGTCTGCCAAGGCCGAGGCAAACTCCATCACGTGCGAATGCAGAAGCCCCTCGTCGCGAATGCGCTGGTACATCGTGAGATCCAGATTCTCGGTGGCGGGCTGCGGCAGATCGTAAGAGGGTTTGTTCGCCTCATCGGATTTCGTGTCTTTCGATTTCTTATCAGCCGCCGATACCGAAAAACTAAGGCACAACAGCAGCGCGAAAGTGGAACACAATAGCTTCTTCGATCTCATCGCTCATTCCTCCCCAGAACGGAAAACGCAGATTAGCAGATAGCTGAATATTGCGAAAGAAGTTGCGCAATCAGATCCTCAGTCACCACCTCCGCGGTCATCCCGCAGGCCCGCGTTTTTCCAGCGGGACGAAGGATCTCCCCTGCCTCCATCCTCCGACCCGCCGAAATCCCAACCTGCGCGTGATAAAATAGAACTTCCCATATGGCCAATATTCAACGCAGGAAGACCGTCACCGCCGTGGTTGGAGGTGTGCGCGTCGGCTCCGATGCATCAATCGTGGTGCAGTCGATGACCAATACCGACACGGCTGACATTCCGTCGACCGTGCAGCAGGTTGCAGCCCTCGCCCGCGCGGGTTCGGAACTCGTCCGCGTGACGGTCAACAATGACGAAGCCGCGGCGGCGGTCCCCCACATCGTCGAGCAACTCGACAAGCAAGGCCTCCGCGTACCCATCATCGGCGACTTCCACTACAACGGCCATGTTCTGCTAACCAAATATCCGGAGTGCGCGCGCGACCTGGCCAAGTACCGCATCAATCCCGGCAACGCCAGCATTGGCCGTACGGGCGATTCCAATTTCCGCACCATGATCGAAGTCGCAGTGAAATATCAGAAACCGGTGCGCATCGGCGTGAACTGGGGATCGCTCGACCAGGTGCTGCTCACTCGCATGATGGACGAAAATTCCCGCCTCGTCGAACCGAAAGATGCCCGCGAAGTGACCATGGAAGCGATGGTGGTGAGCGCGCTGAATTCAGCACAACTCGCCGAGCAGTTTGGCTTGCGCCCCGATCAGATTATTCTGAGCGCGAAGGTCAGCGGCGTTCAGGATTTGATCGATGTCTACCGCGCCCTGGCCGCCCGTTGTGAATACCCATTGCATCTTGGACTCACCGAAGCGGGCATGGGCGCGAAGGGCGTGGTTGCATCGAGCGCCGCCATGGGCGTGGTGCTCCAGGAAGGCATCGGCGACACGATTCGGGTTTCGCTAACTCCCGCGCCCGGCGGCGACCGCACCGAAGAAGTCCGCGTAGCCCAGCAGATTCTGCAGTCGATGGGCATTCGCAGCTTCACACCTCAAGTCACGGCGTGCCCCGGATGCGGGCGCACCACCAGCACTTTTTTCCAGGAAATGGCCGAGCAGATACAGACTTATCTTCGCGAGCAGATGCCAGCGTGGAAGGGCCGTTACATCGGCGTCGAAGAAATGAAGCTTGCCGTGATGGGCTGCGTAGTCAACGGCCCCGGCGAATCGAAACATGCCAACATCGGCATTTCCCTTCCCGGCACATTCGAAGAACCGAAGGCGCCGGTCTATGTCGACGGACGGCTCTTCACCACATTGAAAGGTGATCGCATCGTGGCGGAGTTCATTGGCATTCTCGATGAATACGTCGACTCGCACTACGCGGCGAGAGAAGCCGTAAGAGAAGAAGTTTCCGCGAAAGCGTAACCGATCTTCATTGGGCGTCCTCTGTGCTCCCCCGTGGCCCTCCGTGGTTAAAGCCTTTTGCACAACCTGGGCGAGAATCAACGCTCAGAGATCACGCAAGTGCCCGCTGCGTTCGTGTAAGAGTGTTCGCCATTGCTGATTCTAGATCGTTGATTAGAAACGCAGCGTGGATCGCATCCCGTTTTTCAATCAACAATCAACAATCAGAAATCATCAATCAACAATTGATCTTATTGTCCAGTCAGCAAAAACACCGGGCTCTGCGGCAACGGCTCCCCGTTCGGCTGTGGAGGCCCCGCACTGAACGGAGCGAAGAGATCATTCACTAACGTATCCGTCGAATTCACACCCGTAGCAATCGTATTGGTCGCGGTGGCGACGACTGCCACCGATCCCCCATCGCACATGCTGGCATAGACACGGCTGCTATCGACGGACGCGACGGCCGACATGCGAAAGCGAGCCGACGCCGGAGTGTACGGCACCACCCCCGCGCAAAATGAAACCGCGGGCAGAGCAAATGGATAAATTGTCGATCCGGTAGCCGTCGGCACCGGGGGCAGAAGCGGAAAGATAGTCGTTTTCACGGCAAATGTTCCGCTGTCGTAAACCGTTATCTGCGGAATAATGCAACCCGCCGGAGCGGTCACGTTCGCATCCGGGCAAGTCGTGGAACCTGAGGAACTCGCCGTGCCCGTGACATAACTGGCAACGTAGAACCTTGTGCCGTCGGGCAAGGCCGCGACCGATACCGGCGACACCGAACTGTAACTACAGCTCGAACTGGCGCAAACTGTCGAGACCGGCGCTGTAATCGGCGGCGCGGGTATCGTCAACGTCGCCATCGGCGTGGGCGGGTCAGTCGTCGCGTCGAAAACATAAACCGTTCCCGCCGTGGGATTGGTCACATACAGCCGGTTCAGGATTTTGTCGTAAAGCACGTAGTTCGCACCCGCGATTCCAACCGATTGCGGAGATCCCGAAAGCACGGCGTTCGTGTTTGTGTTAATCGTGTACAGCTGCCCGTCGCCCTGGGTCACGATGTAGACGCGTTGGCTATCCGGGCGCACCGCCGCCCACGCTGGCGTGACGCCGACGGGAATCGTTGCCAAAGTTGACAAGTCAATCGGAGAAAGATCCATCACCTGGTTGGTACCCTGGTTGAGCACGTAAAGATTTACCGCGTCCGGCGTCTCCACCATTGCGACCGGATGCGACCCTGGGGGCAAATATCCAATATTGCTGATCGCGTCCTGCGCCGGGTTGAGCGCTGTCACCGAATCGGTGCTGCTGAAGTTGCAATTGGGACCGTTTTCAACTCCGTAATTGGCTACAAAGACGGCGCTGTTTTGCGTGGTTGCCACGAAATCTGGAAGATACGAGCATATGTAAGGTTGGCCGGTGCTGGGATTGGTAGGACCGATATTGGGATAGGTAAAAGTTGTTGTATTTCCAAACCCGGTCGCAGTGGAACTGTCCTGCGCCGGAAAGAACGCGGTAACACCATCCGATTCCCCGGTGAACATGCTGCCTGCGCTCGCCACGAAAACCCGCGAATCGTTCGGCAGGATAGCAGCATGAGTGGGATTGACTCCCACATTGGCCTGTCCAATATCGCTGTCTCCCGATACGTCGATCTGAAGAGCCGTTCCCGGGCTGAAAGGTACGTTGGCGCTGATGCCGAAGACCTCATGAAAGTTCGCCGGATTCGGCGGAGTGACCGCGACAGGAATCACTACCGGGCGATAGACCTGACCGCAGGAAAGTTCGAGCCAGGTAGCCAGCGCGACCGCTGCTACCCAGCCCACACGTCGAAAACTCATCGGCACCCCGAGAAGAAGTTCCAGTTCGAATAATTGCTATAGAAGCGATTATTGTAACGATTGCGCGCCATCCGCGCTAGCGAGTGGGCATCCGGCTGCCGCTCTCGGCTTCAGATCAGCGCTCTGCAAGGGATGCAGCGCGAACGACGCGGGATGCCCGATACGGTGTTCAGTGGGAACGAAAACTTCGAGCCGATGAATGAGTGGACCAACATCCCAGACAATCGGAGTTGAGAAATGCGGAAGCCCGACGCCGAGAGCCTGAAGCCGATTTATCCCCGGCGGCGTCGTCCTTTGGCCGCAGCCGCCATGGGAACTTCTTCCGACTTTGCCGTCGCCGCAGGTTTTTTCTTGCCTTCCATCTGCGCCAGGCTTTGCTTCAGCGCGGCCATCAAATCCACCACTGGAGCCAATTTTTTCGGCTTCTCCACGGCAGCAACTTCTCCACCTTCGAGCTTCACCTCGATCAGCTTCTTCAAATTTTCCTGAAACGTATCTTTATATTTTTCCGGATCCCACTCGTCCGCCAGCGCCTCAATCAACTGGTGCGCAACTTTGACTTCGGCATCTTTTAATTCCACATCGGGCGCGCCGAAGCCTTCCACTTTCTTCACTTCTTCGGCGTAGTACATCGTGTGCAGCATGAGTCCGCCTTCGTGCGGCCGCAGAAACACGGTGTACTCGCGATTGTGCATGGTGATCTTGGCGATGGCCACGTATTCGCTCTCTTCGAGCGCCTTGGTCAGGAGCGCGTACGGGCGCCGTCCCGCCTCTTCCGGCATCATGTAATACGACGACTCGAAATACACTGGATCGACGTCGCCGGCCTTCACGAACTCGAGGATCTCCATGGTCTTGGCGGTCTGTGGTTCGATCTTTTTGATCTCCTCCGGCTCGATGACAATGTATTCGTCCTTGCGAAATTCGTAGCCCTTCACGATCTCGCTGCGATCGACTACAACATTTTCCAGCGGACAAATATATTGCTGCTTCACCCGCACCTTATCCGGTCGGTGCAGCATGTTGAAAGAAATGCCGCTGCTACGAGCGCCGGAAAAAAGGCGCACCGGCATGGAGATAAGTCCGAACGTTAAGTGACCAGACCAAACCGACGCCATAGTGTCCTCGCAGGAAGTCCCGACGCATTCAGCGACCAGCTTCGGAACCGAATCGCTAAACTCAACGGCTGAGAGAGTTTAGCCTAGAACTCACCTTGGATGCACCAAAATGGGAGCATGGAATCGAAATTCGAAGCCGGAGGAAATGGGGCTGATCCGCGATATCTACTAGGGAGTGTGTTAACTTTCGAGATCCCGGGGATACCGCTTAGCCATCTTGACAATATAGTAAATGTACTATATTGTGCTACTTGGATAAAGCCGAACCCTTCCTTAGTATCTGGGTGTAATCGGATTCCACGTACCGCTTTAGTTCTGAACGTTAGATGTTTCTCTCTCAAAGCCGCATCCCGCATGACGGGCTGTGAAACCGCAAGCAGCGCCCAAAGGAACGGAGGACACCGCGGAACTCTAGAGAGGAACATAAATGACAGGCCGGAATTTTACGACCGCGCAGTCCCTGCGGCCCATTGTCTGGCTCGGAGACTCGAAAAGGAATCTTCGGGATTTTCCAGAGGGCGCGCGAAAACTATTGGGAGACGAACTTCAGCTTATCCAGTTTGGTGGAATGCCCAAGGACGCCAAGCCGTTCAAGGGCGTTGGCAGCGGCATCGTCGAAATTGCCTTGCGATACGCATCGGACGCCTACCGCGTCGTGGCGGCTCTACAGATCGATAGGCGCATTTATGTTTTGCATGCTTTTCAGAAGAAATCCAAGAGAGGCATTGCAACAGCGAAGCGAGACGTTGACCTGATCAGGAAGCGGTACACGCAAGCACAGGAGTTGAAGCATGAGAATGAAACGACGAAAACCAATTGAGTTCGAAGAAGGGTCCGGCAACGTTTTCACGGATTTGAGCCTAAAAGATGCCGATCAACTTCTGGCGCGCGCGCAGATCGGATTCCATGTTTTCAAAATCCTCGAAGAGCAGAAGCTGAAGCAGCGCGAAATCGCCAGTGTTCTCGGTATTGCACAGCCTGACGTGTCGCACCTGATGAACGGGCATTTCAGCCGTTTCACCACGGACAAGCTGCTCGATTTTCTGAAACGACTCGACCGCAAAGTGACAATCGAAGTCAGCCGTCGCCACAAGGGCGAGCCCTACCAGCAGGTGACCTTTGCGCCTTAACTTGTAAGCCGATCCAACATCCCGACCTCCGCCAATATGTCTTGCACCTTCAGAGCGGCATCGCTCATCCGATCAGGCAACTCTTATGGCGGAGGATTCAATGACCGATCTGCGCTATCCCATCGGCAAGTTCCACTTCGACGGGCCTCTCACCGAAGAGCAGAAGCAAACGTCGCTGGACGACATCGCCCGCACTCCGGCACGCTTGCGGGCTGCAGTCAAAGGCTTGTCTGAGGCGCAACTCGACACGCCCTATCGCCCCGGCGGATGGACCGTCCGCCAGGTCGTACACCACGTGCCCGATAGCCACTTGAATTCGTATGTGCGTTTCAAGCTGGCTCTCACTGAAGACGCGCCCACCATCAAGCCTTATGCAGAAGATCGCTGGGCTGAACTGGCGGACACGAAGTTGACTCCCATCGAGGTCTCATTGACCTTGCTCGACTCGCTCCACGATCGCTGGGTACGCCTGCTCCGATCTCTGATATCGGAAGATTGGAAGCGTACCTACCGTCACCCTGAACTCGGCGCCATGACGCTTGAGAAAACGCTCGCCCTGTACGCGTGGCATGGACGCCATCATGTGGCGCACATCACTGCGCTGCGAGAACAAAATGGGTGGTAAGCTAGCGCGGTTGCAGATACTGCAGAGCTGAAATCTGTTTGACGTGCAGCTCCGTCAGATTCGGAATCCATGCCTGATAATTGCCGCCGATCAAAATCACATTGGGGTCGTCCCTGCTGGCTCGCTGTCCTGAGGCTTGTCCGATCCAGCCCCAAACCGGTTGGAGCAGTTGTACAAAAAGAGGCTTCCGCATCGTATTCCATTCCTGGGTCACAGCCGAGCGGACGCGTGCGAAATCGCGTTCATGAACCTCCAATCTCGCTCCGCGCTCCTGCAGGGTGCGCAGGCCAGGTGTCGTAGCGCCATTTTTTAGCTCCAAAGAGTCCACCAGCGACCACCACGGCGTGATTCCTCGCCGCCCGACGAACGAATGTTGCGTCCACTTGTACATCTTGGTTGGCGATTCCAGCAATTTCTTGAAGGGTGAACCGCGAAACGCTCGGCGGACATCCGCAGGAGCACTTAAATCGAAATCAAAATCTTCGTTGAGTTGAGGCATTCCCAGCACCTCCACCAGACGACGAATACCGAACTCTAGCTCAGCTTCCAGACCAAATAACTCGTCGCTTCGCGCAGCACCGCCATTGTGCGCTGCAACACGCTGTGCGGCCGCGAATCGGGGCGCGGAGCGACATAGACGGGCGAAATGCCCTCATGCTCCAGCAGCTTGCGAATGCGAAAAACATGATACGCATCGCTCACCGCCACGCAACTGCGCAGGCCGTTGGCGCGCATAATCACCGCCACGCGTACGGCAGATTCTGAAGTATCGCGGCCTCGCGTCTCGGCAATCAGGCTGCTCTCAGCCACGCCGTGGCGCATCAGGTAATCGCGCCCCACCCCGCCCTCGCTGAAACTGGGATCGCTGGCGGCGCCGCCTGTAGTAATGATGATCGGCGCCATGCCGCGCTGGAACAACTCAAGAGCCCGGTCCAGGCGCGCTCGCAACACAGGCGAGGGTCGTCCCGAATATTCAGCCGCACCGAAAACCACAATCGCGTCCGCCGGATGAATCTCTTCGAGAGACGCCGTGCGCACCACTTGAACGGCCGTGATCGCCACGAATAAAGCTGCCGCCGCCGCGGCCAGAAGCAGCAGACGAGGCCACCAGCGTTTTTGCCCATGCTGGTCGGCGTCATCACCGGTCATTCTTTGACGGGCATTCGTCGGCGTTCATCCTTCGGCAATTATTCTTCGTTGATCCTGCGCGACACTCCCTGTGCGATTATCCTTGCGCGAAGAAGCTGGAAATTTCATCCGCTGGGATTGCGCCTTCACGAATAATGCGCCATCGCGCGGCTTCGTCGCTGAGGTCGACAATCGTGGACGCGACGTCACGGGGCGATTCGCCTCCATCGACAATTATGCTAATACGCCCTTTGAGTTGGTCGCGCACCTGCTCGGCAGAAGTGCACTCCGAAGCGCCGCTGAGATTGGCCGAAGTCGCGGTGATCGGAATGGCCGCGGCCGTCACCACCGCGCGCGGAATCTTCGCGTTGGGCACGCGCAGCGCAACGTTCCCGGTATTGGCCGTAACTTTCAGCGGCAAACGTGATCCAGCCTTCACGATAATCGTCAACGGTCCCGGCCAGAACTTCCGCGCCAACGCATAAAACTCTTCGGGCAGCTTCTTGGCCAGTTCTTCCGCCTGGTCGGTGCTCTCGATGAGCAGCGACAACGGCTTGTGGCGCGAACGCGTCTTGATATCGTAGACGCGGTCGACCGCGCGCAAATTGAACGGGTCCGCCGCCAGTCCGTAAAACGTGTCGGTGGGCATGCCCAGAACTTCGCCGGAGCGGATCTGATCCGCAGCGTATTTAATCAGGGATAATTCAGGACTCTCGCTATTAATTTTTACGATCTCGGCGCGCACGGCGCTCCTTCTCTTCTGACTGCAAGCTGGATTTATTTAGACGGGCGAAAACTACCATAATACGGCAAAGCGCCGCAAAATGAGAGGACAGCGTATCATCCAGTTACCCCGCCAATGACTCGAACTTCAGAATCCGCGCCCAGCGCCCACCACCGCCTTCGCCGCATCGAGGGCCGCCACAATTCTCTGGTGAAAGAATTGCGCCAGGCATTCGCTCACGCGGAACGCACTCCAGACGGCAACTGCGCCGTCGAAGGCCTTCGCATAGTGGAAGAGGCTATCCGCAGCGGCCTGCGGCTGCAGGCTGTGCTCTTCAAGGAATCGGCGCAGAACCTGGCCGAGCGCCTGCTTCCTCAGATCGGCGCCAATGTCGACACTGTGCTTATTCCCGACAAGCTCTTTGACGACATTGTTCCCACGGAAACGCCGCAGGGAGTAGCCGCGCTCGTGCGGCTGAAGGATTTTTCCGCCACGGATATTTTGGAACGGCTCCAGGTCGGACCGATCATCGTTGTCGCTGGCCTGCAGGATCCCGGCAATCTCGGGACAATTCTGCGTTCCGCCGAAGCCTTTGGCAGCGCCGGCGTGATTCTCGGCGAGGGCACCGTCAGCCCGTTGAATTCAAAAGTGATTCGCGCCTCGGCTGGATCGATGTTCCGGCTCCCAGTCGTGCTCGCGAAGGCCGCCGACGAGTTAGAAAAGATTTCGGCCAAGCTTCGCGAGCAGGGTGTTCGTCTCATCGCGACCTCATCCCACAAAGGCACACCGCTCGATCAGGCAAATCTCATTGGGCCTGCGGCAATTTTTATCGGCAGCGAAGGTTCAGGTTTGCCCCGCGCGCTTCTCGCGCAAGCGGACGAACTGATCGCGATTCCGCATACCCCCCAGGTGGAATCGCTGAATGCCGGCGTCGCCGGCAGCATCGTCCTCTACGAAGCCGCACGCCAACGCCGCGGAGAATAATTTGAGGGTAGATGGGTTCCCTCGATTCGTATCGGGGCTCCCTAGTGATTCGCATCGGGGCGCCCTAGTGATTCGCATCAGGCTTCCCTAGCGATTCGTTCCACGGCATCGCTCGATTCGTATCGGCTCCCTAGCGGTTCGTATCAGGGCATCGCTTTAGCGATGCCGCAAGTGCCGCCCAATGTTTTCCGGCTTCAGCCGCTGCGGAAAACTCGCATCGGCGCTGCAGCGCCTGAAGGCGTAACCGATTATTCAGCATTTACGTTATGCCTAAAGGCATAGCCTGATACGAATAGTCTGATACGAACCCTGAGTTTCTTGCGGCGCCCTTGCACTCGACTGTCATCCCCGGTGCCTTCTACGCCAATCCGCCACCGTCAACCACCAACGCCGCCCCCGTAATCCAACTCGCCATCGGACTCACCAGAAACAACACTGCGTTCGCAACATCCTCAGCCGTGCCCAATCGCCCTAGCGGACGATTCGCCGCATCCCGCATAAACGCCTGCACGTCTTCGCCAAGCTGCGCACATTCGCTACGCAGCATGGGCGTATCAACATCTCCAGGGCAAACGCAATTCACGCGAATATTACTTTTTCCATGATCAATGGCCATCGCGCGGGTCAGATTCACCGCTCCGCCCTTCGCCGCGCAGTAGGACGCAGCCCGCGGCCCTCCCTTGAGCGACCATCCCGAGCCGATATTCACAATGCTGCCTCCGCCCCTGCGACTCATGTGCGGCACAACTTCGCGCGACAGCACATAAATTCCTTTCAGCGTCACATCGAGCGCCAGGTCCCATTCGTCCTCAGTAAGCTCGACAATATTCTTTCGAATAGCGACGCCCGCGCAGTTGCAGAGAATGTCGATCTTGCCCGATCGTTTGACGACCGTCTCAACCGCACGCCGGCATTCGGCGGCGCTGCGCACATCGCAATTCAAGAAAATCGCCGCGCCACCGCGCCCTTCGATGTCCGCTGCGCTCTCACGCCCTTTGAGATCGTCAATGTCGAGGAGCACAACCAATGCTCCCATCTCCGCCAGTCGAATCGCAATGCCACGCCCAATCCCCGAAGCCGCCCCGGTAACCATCGCAACCTTCCCCTCCAGCGATAGAAGGTGGCCAGCGCATTCTGCGATCTTGCTAGATTTCATCCTCATTGCGATGCGTCCCTTTCGAGTGGTTCGTCCTACGAAAAACATATTTCCCATCAATTTAGTTTGGAAACGACACCCTGGGAAGCTGGTGGGGCGCCCTTTTCGTTAGTTATCATGCAAGACGACGAGAAATCTAATGCACCAATCACGTAGGAGTTTCCGAATTGTTTTGAGAATGATTTTGTTTGTCACGGTTGCTTGCTGCGTTGCATGCCGTAGGGCCGTTTCAAAAGCCCCCATAATTGAGCGTTACAAAGCTGCTGCGTGCATTTCGTTTTCAGCTAATCCAACAGTGACCCCACACACTCGTGAATGGGACACTCCCCTGACGCTAAGCGATGGATCGAAAGTTATTGTCAGCGGAACCCAAAGTCCGGGTGGCCGAATCAACATGCGCTATCTGACCAAAGGGCGAGGTTCTCTGGTCGCCGATGCTGGCGATTATGTCTATCCCAGCGATGTTCGATTCAACAATCAAAAAGATCTTCTATATGTTAAGGCCTCAGGTCTCGCAGGCGGCGTCATTGAGGAAACATGGCTTTTCGAATATGACCTTCGGGCTCAACGACAAGTTTTACGCCAGCGAGTTGTGAACGGCGCTCTGCCGGCAGAGTGCCCGGAGCACCCACAAACGAAATAATCGGAACAAGACGTGTACGCGCAGATTCTTACTCTTCACAGCTTTCGTCCAGCGCCTTCCCCGCCGCTTCCAGCGTGAGGTCCACGTCCTCCTCCGTGTGCGCCAGAGTAACAATCGAATGCAGCGACGCAGAGGGCGAGGCGTACACGCCGAACGGAAACAGCGACAGCACAAATTTCTGAAACGCCGCCCGATCCACGAACTGGCAGAACTCGCGATAGTCGCCAATTGCCGGCCGATCAGTAAACATCACCTGAAACATCGGACCCACATTCTGCACGATCGCCGCAACGCCTTTTTTCTTGAATAATTTCCTGTAGCCCGAGCACAGCCGCTCCGCGACCCGCCAAGTGTGCCGGAACGCGGCGTTATTATTGCGCGTCAGCACGCGCAGGCTGGCCCGCGCAGCATACATCCCAATGCGCGAACCGTTGTGCGTGCCACAGTGCAGCACCCCTCCCGACTGCAGCGCGTCCATCACTTCCGCGCGGCCCACGAGCGCCGCCACCGGTAAACCGCAGCCCATCGCTTTTCCGAACGTAACCAAGTCAGGAGAAAGTTTGTAATATTCCTGGCACCCTCCGGGCGCAATGCGAAATCCCGTCACCGTCTCATCCAGAATAAAAAGAATGCCATTCGCCCGCGCCATCTTTTGCAGCCCCGGCAAATACTCCTTCGCCGGCGGAATCACCCCCATGTTGGCCATGATGCCTTCGCTGATGATCGCGGCAATCTGGCCGGGATGATTTTCAATCGCGACTTGCAGGGCTTCCAAATCATTCCAGGGCACAACAATCGTGTCGTCGAGCGCGCTGCGATTCAGTCCAGAACTATCGGGAATCTTGACCGGATCGCTGCGCAATCCCAGCGAACTCACCGGCATCACGTTGGAACTCACCAGCAAGTCGTCGTGCCAACCGTGATAGTGTCCTTCGAATTTCAGAATCTTCGGCCGCCCGGTCACGCCCCGCGCCAAACGAATCGTCGCCATCACCGCTTCCGTTCCAGTATTTGCAAAGCGCACGCGCTCCGCGTTCGGAATCATGCGTTGCAGCATCTCCGCCACTTCCAATTCAACCTGCGTTGCCGTAGCAAAGTGCGCGCCGGTATTGGCCGCTTCACCAATCGCCTCCACAATCTCCGGATGCGCATGTCCCAGCGGCAGCGCGCCGAACGCCATCATCCA
>Ga0182024_10001090_pt1 | contig 70300 bp, 61 predicted proteins | sample P32metaG_FD_120480 | JGI IMG/M metagenome (GOLD analysis project Ga0182024, IMG submission 120480) | Permafrost microbial communities from Stordalen Mire, Sweden - P3-2 metaG (Illumina Assembly) | ecosystem: Environmental > Terrestrial > Soil > Wetlands > Permafrost | place: Sweden: Stordalen...
CCACACTACCCAGCACCGATGGCGCCGATGCCGCCGATCTTAGCGGCCAAGCCAACTTCAACGCAGAGAATATCGAGGCGGCAACCGGGGAATTCTGGGGCGTGATGGGCCTGACGCTCAATCAGAACGGCTACGCGTGGGATTTCGAGTCGGCACTGAAGGATACTGCACAGACAACCGGTCCGGCTTCTTACAGCGACAAGGGCGTCGGCGCCTGCCACGGTAAATAACAATAACTAGGTCGCCTTCGCCAGGTTGTCTTTGACCTTTCGTTCGGTACATATTCCCCACCCTTCGTGACTGCTCGCGAAGGGTGGGAATTTTATCTTGGCTTGCCCCTCCCAATTTTGCGCTCTTCGTTTTTGGTGATTAGCCTCGGTTCCGACGGTGTTTTGTGGTTCGAAAGACGTTGGTCGCGCTAAGCCGGAATCGTCCGGGTCGCCCAGCGAGCCCAAGAATCGGAATGGCGGATCAGGAACTCCCCAGAACTTCCTTCACCTTGTCCAGCAACGCTCCCAGCGTAAACGGCTTCTGCAAAAATGCGGTTCCGGCCGGGTGGTTTCCCGCATAGATGGTGGAGTCGTCGGTATAGCCGGAAACGAACAGCACCTTCGCTGTCGCGCACAGCTCACGGAAACGGTCCACCAGTTCGCGGCCCCCCACCTCCGGCATGATGACATCGGTGATCAGCAGGTCGATCGGCCCGGAGTGCTTGCGGCAGATAGCCAGAGCCTCGTCTCCGTTAGCCGCTTCCAGTACTTCGTAGCCCTGTCTGCGGAGGATCTTGCGGACCAGCGCGCGAATGCCGGCCTCGTCCTCAACCACCAGGATAGTTTCGAGAGGAGACGCGGGCTCCGCCGGCGCGGCTTCCACAACCTTGCGTTCAGTTGGTTGGTCCGCCGCTTCCTCGATGCGCGGCAGGAATAAGCTGACCACCGGCCCTTCGTCCCCATCGGTCGACACTGCGATATCGCCGCCCCATTGGCGGATAGTTCCATACGCCCGGGATACGGCGCTGCCTGCGTCGTCAGTCGGCTCTTTGCCCGACAATACCGATTCGAATAGGGTGGATCTTAAATCGCCCTCGAATGGTATCCCCGGGCCGCGAATCGTGATCACGCCATAAGCGCCAGGCTGCAGCGGCGCGTCCGCACGCCGTATATTCTCCCGAATTTCGAGCCGCGAGGTCTCGACGCGGATCAACCCTTTGTCTTGCACGATCTGTCGCCAACGGTCGACGATGGCGGCGATAATCTGTTCCAGCTGGCTCGGATCGGCTCTGACCACGTTCACTTCCGGCGACAGCTTCACCTGGAGCTCGGTCTTTTCTCCCACCAGCACACGCAGATATTGCTGCACCGTGCCCAGCATCGTTTCCAGTTCAACCGTGCCGGCTGGAGCGGCTTGCCTCCTCGCAAAGCTGAGTAACTGGCTGGTCAACCCCGTCATGCGTTCGGTAGCCGTCAGGATCTCCTGAACGTCGGAACGCAGCGAGCTGCCCTGGGGCAGGCCATTCAGTAACTCTTCGCCGTATCCGGTCATGATCATGAGCATATTGTTCAGATCATGTGCCAGGCGGCTGGCGAGTTTGGAAATCGCTTCCACGCGCCCGGCCTGAGTGAGCTGATCTTCAAGCAACCGGCGTTCGGTGACATCCATGGAGATGCCCACCAGCCGGCTCGCGCGGCCCTCGGAATCTGCCACGACCCGGGCCATTTCCCTCAGCCATGGCATGCGTCCATCCGACGCTACCGCTCGAAATTCCAAGACGTTCGCTTCACCGCGCTCGATGCCGCGCTCATAGGATTGCGACACCCAGTCCCGGTCCGCCAGATGCACTCGATCCGTCCAGAACGAAGCGTTCGTAGTCCAATGCTCGGCCGGGTATCCCAACAACTGTTCGGCGTGACGGCTCACGAAAGCGAATTTCTTAGCCGGTAGATCCAGTATCCAGGCCACCGCCTCCAGACTGTCGAGTACTTCACAATCCCTCTTGGCTGCCGTGGCGGACGTTGGTTCTGCGATTCCGCCGCCGGAGACTGGCTTAGCCGTGGGTTCCCCGTGCAGAGACAGAGAAAGTTGAGGAGCAGGTCCGGTTGCAGCAGCTTCAGTCGCGGTGAGATCTTCGATACTGAGGAGCGCTTCCTGCAAGGCTTCGTCATCCCAGCTCCGAATCGGCAGAATCGAAAGCCTCAAATGCCGCTTTTCGTCCGTTTCCGATTCAACCAGAATGTTGCTTTGCGCCGCGCCGGTCTTCAGAACTTCCGCCACCCGGTCCAGCACCCAGCCGGGCAGTAACGTATCCAACCTTCCCCGCAAGGCATCGCCGCTGCGCAGCCCAAAGATCTTTCGGACAGCCCGGTTGGCCGAGACGATCGATAGATCCGAGGACAACACCACCAAGCCCACCGGTATCGAAGCAACGATCTCCTGATAATAGCGCCGTTCAGTTTCGACCAGGGCAAGAAGACGCGCGACTTCTCTACCCTTCCATTGCTCGAGGTCGGCTCGCTCCATTATTGTCCTGTAATTCAGTGTTGACTTTACTGAAGCTTGGGACAACCCGTATTTTCAGATTGTGAGTACTGGTACTACGTTTTTTTTGGCGGCTACTGCTGCTTCTCCGTCTGCTTCTCGGTGTCTTGTTTCTTCGCTTCCGGGCCCAGGACCTTCTCCACTTCGGCCAGTTGCTGCTTCACTTGATCGATATCGGTGGCGTTGGGGGCGAACCGGATATAGTCGCGTAGCTGTTCGGCGGCGCCGGCATAATCCTTTTTCTGGGCCAGAATCGCGCCCAGAACATGATTCATAGTGGCGTAGTGATGCGCGGCGTCGTGCGAAATACCTTCCCGCGCGCTTTTCTCCGCTGCATCCAGGTTCTTCAGGTAGTAATTGGCCAGCGAGTTGAAGAGCCAGGCCTGTGGAAAATCCACGGCATTCAGACGCAGCAGATGATCGGTGTTTTCGATGACCTCCGGCCATTTCTGGTCGCGCGCCGCCAGCATTGCAAGTTCCTGATAGGGGCTGACGAATTTCGAATCCGCGGCCAGCGCCTGAGCGTAAGACTTGCGCGCTGCATCGTCGTTTTTCTTTTCCTGCTGTACCAGGCCAAGTTGATACCAGGCCGCCGCATACTTTGGGTAAACATCCACCGCTTTCTGGAAATCCTTTTCGGCTTCGTCCCATTTCTGTTTTTTGGCGGCTTCACGCCCCTTATCGAAGGCCTTCTTTGCGTCTTTGGGAGCGAAAGCGCTGGTGGCGCTTATAGTCAGTCCTTCTACTCCGGCGATCCGGCGCAGGATGATCGTTCCGACTTCGGGGCTGTCCAACCACTTGTGCGTGCCCAAATGGACCTGATCGGAACGAAAGCCCGCCAAAGCGGCCTGCAGATCGCAGTTCATCAAATCGTTCTCGTTCAGACCGTTCGAACCGTTGGGCGAGCCCATGCGAGAGTTCGCCGACCCGTAGGGGGCGCCAAATCCGCCTCCGGTGGCCGGCTGGCTAGCGTCCAACAGCGCGGCGTTGTTCATACGATTGGTGAGATCGACGCTGAATCCGCCCTTCGAGTCCGTGAAACCCACCGAACGCGGCCCTCCACGGCAGACCAACTGAATTGTCACCGAGTCCGGCGGAGCGGTTCCGTCTTCCATCACCACCTTGCCCATGAGTATCATCGGCCGCTGTACCATATCCGGCGTCTGGATGTTGCCCGGCGTATTTCCCGGTTGAGTTCCACCGGGCTGGGTGGGAGAATTCGGATTTGGATTGGTCGGAATACCGCCAGCCCCTCCGGGACCGGATGGCCGCATCTGCGCAAACAGACCGACACTCAGCGTCAGCCCCAGGGAGCAGCGCAGAAAAACGTGGGTTGTCATGAAAAGCCTCCCCGACTGCACACATTATAATCCTTATCAATCGCAAGCACAGTGAGATCCTTAACGCGCATGCGTGGCAAAATAAAGTATGTCAACGCTCGCGTGGGCTCGTTTGCTGCTGCCGGCGGCCCTTCTCTTTTCCGCATGTTCGGATGCCCCTAAGACCGCTGAGACAACCAAAGCGCCAGAAAAACCTCCCGAGCCGTTGACCGGACGCCAGGCCTTTCAGATGATGTATCCACAGGCCCGCGGCTGGGCCGCCGATGCGCAACCGTTGGAGCTGCGAAGCATCAATCTGTCGCAGGTCAAACCAGAAAAGGGAAAAGCCAGGGGCTGGCAGGCTATCTTCGTTTCAGCGTCGCTTGGAAAATCCCGCGCCTACACCTATTCCGCGGTGGAAGCGGAAGGCAACCTGCACCAGGGCGTCTTCGCCGGGATTGCGGAAGATTACGCGGTAGGGCGGGGAACTACGGCGCCCTTTCTTCCGGCTGCGCTTAAGATTGATACGGACGAGGCGTATGACACCGCCGCGGCAAAGAGCAAGGATTACACCAAGAAGAATCCGGACAAGGTCGTTTCATATTTGCTCGAGCAGAACAAGCGATTCCCCGATCCGAGTTGGCGCGTGATTTGGGGCGAATCGGTGAGCAGCAGCGACTATTCAGTCTTTGTGGACGCCACCACCGGCACGATGCTCGAGATTATGCATTAACTGAGCCGCGCCCAAAGGAAGCGCCGCCTACTGCTTCCTGCCCTCCGGCCGGCGTTTTCTCGCGTCCGCCTTGCGTTCGGTTTCCCGGCTGGCCAGCGACGTAATCTGAATCACAGGTATAAGGGAATTGTGGGGCTCTTCAGCCGACCTTCTGGCGCGAACCGTGAGTTCATGGTTCAACGTCGAAACGAATTGCTCGATTTGCCGCTGCATGCCGGCCATCTTCTCGCGCATGTTCAGGATGATCTCAACGCCGGCCAGATTCACTCCCAGCTCACGCGTCAGCTTCAAGATCACTTCCAGCCGCTCCAGGTCATCATCGGTATACAGCCGGGTATTTCCTTCGCTTCGCGAGGGCGCTAGTAGTCCCTCCCGCTCGTATAGCCGCAAGGTCTGGGGATGGATCTGGTATTGCTCCGCTACGGCGGAAATCATATACGCGGCTTTGGATTTGGCTCTGGCCATGGTTCATTCCTTGGTAGTCTTACACCTTAGTCCAAATCTCCTTGCGAGGATCTTCCGTATTGGCTTGCGACAGCTCTCGCAGCAGCTCCCGGGTGCGCTCGTCCTGAGCTTTGGGAGCTTGAATCACTACTTCCACAATCTCATCTCCGCGCTTGTTCTTGCGCCCGTTCATGACGCCCTTTTCGCGTAAACGGAATTTCTGTCCATTCTGCGTGCCCTGCGGCACCTTGAGCAGAGCCCGCCCGTCGATCGTGGGAACTTCGATTTTGGCTCCCAGGCCGGCTTCTGAAACCGTCACCGGCACCTGGATGTGGATGTCGTCGCCTTCGCGCCCGAAAAACGGATGCGGAGTCACTCGAACGGTAATGTACACGTCGCCCGCCGGGCCAGTATTTCTTCCGGCGTTGCCTTTCCCGGCGACGCGCAGACGCGAACCGGACTGTGCTCCCGGGGGGATTCGCACTTCGACCGTATCTTGCTTCGATAGGCGGCCGTCGCCATGGCACGTCGGGCATACATTGCGCAGCCTGCCTTTGCCATCGCAGCGCGGGCACGTCAAGCTGAATTTCATCGCGCCGGCCATTTGGGTGACGTTCCCGGTGCCATCGCATTCCGGACAAACGGTAGTCGCGCCCCCTACCGACCCCGAGCCGCCGCAGGTTTCGCACGTCTCCTGACGGACGATGTTGAGCCGCACTTGAGTGCCGCGGATAGACTCCCAGAAATCGATATTCAGACCATACTCGAGATCCGTGCCTTTTTCGGGCCCGGCGGGGCCGCGATTATCGCCGCTACGTCCACCGAAGAACTGGCTGAAGATGTCGCGGAATTGACTGGATCCCCCGGAGCCCCGGTCCGCGCCGCCGCCGCTCTGATTAACGTAATCGGAAAAATCGAAGCCGCCAAACCCCATTCCGGGATCGTACGCTCCTCCGCCCGCGCCCGAATTTGGGCCTGGACCTCCGGGCGGGATATTGTCGGAATAAAAACCGTGCTGGTCGTAGACCTGGCGCTTTTTCGCATCGCTCAGGACATCGTAGGCTTCCTGGACCTTTTTGAAGCGCTCCTCGGCGGCCTTATCACCCGGATTCAGGTCAGGATGGTGTTTGCGCGCCAACTTGCGATACGATTTGCGGATCTCATCCGCCTTGGCGTCGCGAGACACGCCCAGCACTTCATAAAAATCTTGTTTGGAAGTGCTGGGCATATAAGAAAGTTTCTAGTTTCGCGTTTCTAGTTTCTCGTTCGCGGCTCTGTGGACAACCAGTAACCAGGAACAAGAAACCAGAAACGCAGTTTATTACTTTTTGTCATCTACGTCGACGAATTCAGCATCGACGACATTATCTTTGGGTTTGGAATCGCCACCCGCCGCGTGGCCATCCCCTGCCGGCCCGCCCGGCTGTTCGCCCGAGGGACCTCCTGGCTGACCTCCGCTTGCGCCGGCGGACTTGTACATCGCTTCGGCCAACTTGTGGCTGGCGGTTTCCAGCTTCGAAGTGGCCTGATTGATACGGTCGATTCCGCCCTCTTGCATGGCCTTCTTGGTCTCGTCGAGCGCATCCTCCACCGCTTTGGCGTCGGACGGGTTGACTTTATCGCGATGCTCCTTCAACATCTTCTCGATGTTGTAAACCATCGCATCGGCGCGGTTGCGGGACTCGATCTCCTCTTTCTTCTTGCGATCGTCCCCGGCATGCGATTCGGCGTCCCGCGCCATCTTCTCCACTTCGTCCTTGCTCAGACCCGAAGAAGACGTGATGGTGATCTTCTGCTCGTTGTTGGTGGCCTTATCTTTGGCGGTGACGTTCAGGATTCCATTGGCGTCGATGTCGAAAGTCACCTCCACCTGCGGAATCCCGCGCGGCGCCGGAGGGATGCCAACCAGCTGGAATACGCCCAACATCTTGTTATCTCCAGCCATGGCGCGCTCGCCTTGGTAGACCTTGATCTCCACCGACGTCTGGCTATCGGAGGCCGTCGAGAAAATCTCGCTCTTGCGAGTCGGGATGGTAGTATTGCGCTCAATCAGCCGCGTGAAAACTCCGCCCAGCGTCTCGATTCCGAGCGACAGCGGCGTGACGTCCAGAAGAAGAACATCTTTTACCTCGCCGCCCAGCACGCCGCCTTGGACCGCGGCGCCCACTGCGACCACTTCATCCGGGTTCACGCTCTTGTTGGGCTCTTTGCCGAACAGATCGCGCACCTGTTGCTGCACCTTGGGCATGCGCGTCGATCCGCCCACCAGAACAACTTCATCGATCTGCGTCGGCGTCACTCCGGCGTCCGCCAAAGCCTGCTTGCAGGGACCGATGGCGCGCTCCAGAATATCGGCCACCATTTGCTCCAGCCGCGCCCGCGTTAGCTTCACGTTCATGTGCTTGGGACCGCTGGCATCGGCGGTTAAGAACGGCAGATTGATCTCGGTTTCGAGCACCGTCGAAAGCTCGATCTTGGCCTTCTCGGCCGCTTCCTTCAAGCGCTGCAGCGCCATCTGATCCTTGGAAACGTCGACCCCGGTTTCCTTCTTGAATTCCTGGATGAGCCAATCGATAATCCGCTGGTCGATGTTGTCGCCGCCTAAGTGAGTATCGCCATTGGTGGACTTCACTTCCACTACGCCGTCACCCACCTCCAGAATCGAGATGTCGAACGTGCCGCCGCCGAAGTCGTAAACCGCGATGGTCTCGTTCTTCTTCTTGTCGAGCCCATAGGCCAGCGCTGCCGCCGTCGGCTCATTGATGATGCGCATCACTTCCAAACCGGCGATCTGGCCCGCGTCCTTGGTGGCCTGGCGCTGGGAGTCGTTGAAATAGGCCGGTACCGTGATCACCGCTTTGGTGACCTTCTCGCCCAGATAGGCCTCGGCTGCTTCCTTCAGCTTGTTGAGGATCATGGCCGAAATCTCGGGCGGCGAATATTTCTTGCCGTTGATCTCCACCCGGGCATCGGAGTTCTCGCCGGCAACCACTTTATAAGGAACCAGCTTCATCTCCTGGGACACCTCGTTGAATTTCCGTCCCATGAAGCGCTTGATCGAATAAATCGTATTTTCCGGATTGGTAACTGATTGCCGCTTAGCGACTTGACCCACTAGACGCTCGCCGCTCTTTGTAAAGCCCACCACCGATGGCGTTGTCCGGCCACCCTCTTGATTCGGGATTACAACCGCTTGTCCACCCTCCATGACAGCGACTACTGAGTTCGTCGTGCCCAAGTCTATGCCTATGATTTTGCTCATTTTTCCTCAATCCTCCGGAGTGAGATCCCCGGGTTCGTATATTAGCCTATGTCCATTATCAATCTTTAGTGTGTTGTTGTCAAGTATCCCTGAGCGGCCTATTCTTCCCGCAGAGCGGTCAGCGGATCAACCCGCCCCGCGCGCCACGCCGGCACTGCGGCAGCCAAAAGCACCACCGGAATCACCGCGCATAGAACCGCGAGATACGTGATCGCATCCGCCGGTCTCAGCCCGAACAGCATGCTTGCTATGGCTCGCCCGGCCGCCAGCGACAGCAGAATCCCAAGTGCCACCCCGAGGCCGGCGAGCTGGACGGCGCTCTTAAGAACCAGAGCGATGAGATCGCCAGGCGTTGCGCCCATAGCCGCCCGCAGCCCGAATTCGGACGTTCGCTCGGTGGTCACGTAGCTCATGACGCCATACACGCCGGCTATCACCAGGAGCAGCGCGAGCCCGGCAAAGGCGCTGATCAGAAGCATCCGGAAGCGGGGCCGGGCAATCGAATCGGCGATCATTGCGTCCAGAGTCGTGAACTTCATCGCGATCTCGGGGTTCAAGCCGCGCACCTTCTGGCGGACCGCGCCAATCAGCGATCCAGGCTCAACCTCGGTTCGCACCACCACCTGCAGCTCGTTGGCATAGAAGGGAGGCTGCTTGAGCGGCATGTAAAGCTCGGGGGCGGGCACCGACGCCGGCGAATCCTGGCGTACGTCTCCTATCACGCCGACAATGGTCATCCACTTCGGGGAATCCAAGCCGCATTTCACGCGCTTGCCCAGCGGATCTTCATTGGGAAACGTCTCGCGAGCCAGCGCCTCGCTGACGATGGCAACGAAGTTGGAGTTGTATTCGTCATGGCTCGAGAATTCGCGGCCCCGCCGCAGCGGGATGCCCAGAGTCGCGAAATAGCCGGGGCTTGCGAGCCGGAAACCGGCGTGGGGCAGCCGCTGGCCGGGAGCAAAGATGTGCTTGCCTTCGACGGCGTAATAGCCATCGGACCCGTATTGTCCGGTAGGCAGACCCATCGCGCCGGCGACCGACGTCACGCCCGGAAGCTCCCCCAGCTGCCCGAACAAGCGCTCAAAAAGCCGTCCGACGCCGAGCTGCTCATCCAGCGTCCCTGCCGGCGCGTGCGCGTACATCACCAGGATGCCGCCGCTACGAAAGCCTAAAGGTACGCTGTTGAGCGCTACAAAGCTGCGCATCAGCAGACCGGCGCCCACGGCCAGCACGAAAGAGAGCGCGATCTGGGCGATTACCAGGCCATTCCGCAAGCGAGGCGAGCGTCCGCCCAGGAGTCCGCGCGAGCCCCCTTGCTTTAGCGCGTCTTGAAGATCGATACGTGTGGCCTGCCAGGCGGGAACCAGGCCAAAGATCAGGCTGGTGGCGAGCGAGATCGCGGTGGCGAAGATCAGGACCAGGCGATCGACATGGATACCGTTCAAACGCGGCAGCGGCACGCGGTCCAAGGAAACGCGCCCCAGCAGATCGGTCCCGAGATAGGCCAGAAGCAGGCCCAGTGCGCCGCCTGCCAGCGCCAGCACCGCGCTCTCCGCCAGAAGCGGCCGGACGATATGCCAGCGCCTGGCGCCCAAGGCCGCTCGCACAGCGATTTCGCGCGATCTCGCCGTGGCGCGCGCCAGCATCAGATCCGCTACATTGGTGCACGCGATCAGCAGAACCAGCGCGACGGCGCCCATCAGCAAATACAGCGTGGTCCGGACCGGCCCGACCAGTTGGTCTCTCAAGGGAATCGCGACGAAGGACTTGTTGCGGTTGGAATCCGGCAGCGACCTGGCCAGGCGCGCCGCGATCGTCTCCAGGTGAACCTTTGCGGTTTCGAGCGTAACTCCCGATTTGAGCCGCGCCACGGTTCGATAGTTGTAGGCCGTGCGATTAAGATTTTCGGGCGTCCCTGGCGCGGGCGCCCAGACGTCGGTTTTGGCAGGAAATTGAAAACCTGCCGGAAGAACACCTACGATTTCGTACGACCGATTCTCGATGCGCACGGCCCGGCCCAGGGCAGCGGCCCCGCTACCGAAGTTTCGCTCGGCGAAGGGCAGGCTGATCACGGCGGCGCGGTCCTGGTCGTCCATTTCGAACAGCCGTCCATAAGCCGGTTGGACGCCAAAGACGCGGAAAAAATCGGGGTTGACCAGGTATGCGCCGGTGAACTCCGCGCGGCCCGGCAGCTGCACGCCCATCTCGCCGCCAATGTAATAGCTCAGGGCATCGAAGATTTGGCCATCCGCGCGGATATCGACCAGATCGCCGCCCGTCAGGCGCGGTGTGGTTGCGCCGGTCTGATTGAAAAAGGTGGAGACTGCGACGATTCGATCGGGATCGGGATAGGGAAGCGGCGACAGCAGAACACCATTAATGACGCTGAAGATGGCCGTGTTGGCGCCGATTCCCAGGGCCAGGGTGAGGATCGCAACAGTAGCAAACCCCGGGCTCTTGCCGACCGCCCGAACTGCGTGAGTCAGGTCCCGTAACCAGCTCATGCCACATAGTATTGCACCCCAATATCAGGATGCTCTCATCCATGCGGCCATGTTTTCTCGCCTCACGCCGGAATTTTAAGGGTCTGTCCGGGACTGATTTTGTTCGGATCGTTCAACACGTCGCGATTGGCCTCGAAGATCTTCATGCCGTCTGAAGCACCCGCCCCAGATCCCGCCGGTTTGCTGCTCGGAAGGAGCCACACCTTGGATGAACAGCTTATTGTCCTGGATATGAACATGGCTGAGCTGGACCTGCTCTCCTGGATCGCCGAAAGAACCGGAGCATATTTCTGCTTCATCTGCTCCAGTTGGTTATTGTCCGCCATTTATACCCCTGTTCTTTCGTACGATCTCGCCGGACCTGGCAGCGCCTTGGCTTTGTCTTCAGTCCGTTGGAACTGCTCTTGAAAGCCCGGCACCACCTCGCCGACGAAATCCTTGAAGCGCGTTGCCGCCACTCCAATGAGCGCGCCTTTGATGTTGTCCCATGTCTCGAGCGCTTTGTACTTCTGGTGGTCGGTGCCGGCGTGGGGTTCAGATGAACTCGGCGCCGTGTAAGTTCGGCCTCCGTTCGGCCTGCTCTTGCGCCCGCCCAGCATCGACGCCAGCAGGATTCCCCCGCCAAAAGCGACGCCCAGCAAAGTCATGGGGCTATTCTGAAAATGGTGCTTCCAATCGGTGGCAGTCTGCACCTTCTGCTCCAATTGCTTCAGGTTCGCGCCCAGTTCTCCGCGCGTGTACTCAATGTGAGCTTCTATTTCGTTTGTTGTTTGGCCCATTCGATGTTCTCCTTTATGGTTTCTACCGTACGTTCCGGGGTGGGATGAATTCGCTGGAAGCTCTTCACGCCGCCCAACCAGCATTACGCCCGCGGCAACCGCCAAAGCGATCCCTACTACTAGCGCAGCCGCCCAGTTCGGCATTACCAGCGCGAGTGCGGAAGCGATCATTAGCAGCAGAAAGAGGATGGCGAAAAATCCCGTTAACGCGCCTGCGCCGAGCAACACCAGGGAGGCTTTAGTCTTTACCGCCTCTTCCCGCAGTTCGGTTTTCGCGAGACGGACTTCCGATCGCACGATCTCTTGCACATTCCGAATAATGTCCTGCAATAGGTCTGAGAAAGAGCGGTCTACTGCTGCCATGTCCTGTTGTCCTCTTCTCTCCGCCCTCAATCGTTGCTGCTGCTGCTGAAGGCTCTCGCCACCAGGAAACCGAGCGCGGCCGCGATCAGTAAAGATGGCCCGGGATTGTTCTTCACGATAGTCTCGACATCGGACATCATGCGGTTGACGTCATGGCTCCGCACGTAGTCGGCAGTCGAGCTGAACTTATCGGCCGTGGCATGCGCCAGACTGGTGACCTTCTCGCCGCCTGGGAGACCCTCGGCTTTGTCGTGCAGCGTGGACGCCATCTTATCGAGCCCGCTGGCGGCTGCCTCTCGATTGTTGTCGATCTTATCGGCCGCCATATGGCCGAGATCCGACGCCTTCTGTTTCACCTGCGTGGCGGTGTCCGAAATCTTGTCGCCCACAGTTGAAGTGTCAATGGGGCGGTCTGGAAGATATGTGGATTTATTAGTCATAAGCTTGCTCCTGTCTGCGAGTGGAAAAGCACGTGCGATGCCAAGCGGGTAATGGTGCGGGTCTGTCCTAGGTTGCGGGTTTTGTTCGGAAGGTCACCTGGCAACAGCGCGAGGTTCTTAACATGACACTAAGTGAAAGCCGGTACAACTTGCAAAAAACCGGTACGAATTATAAAGCGATCTGGCCGATGCTGCGGCGAACTTTCTCGGAGTGGCAAGAGCATGAAGCTCCGCGTCTGGGCGCGGCGCTGGCCTTTTATACCCTCTTATCGCTAGCGCCTTTGGTCATTCTCACGGTAGCCATCATCGCTCTGGTTTTCGGGCATTCGGCCGCGCAAGATAATTTGGTGGCGCAGGTTCAGAATATGATCGGCCAGCAGGCAGCCGACGCGGTGAAGACCATGATCGAGCACGCTCAAAAACCTTCGTCCGGCGCAATCTCCTCCATCATCGGCGTGATCACCTTGTTATTCGGAGCTTCTGGCGTAGCGGGCGAGCTTCAATCCGCGCTGAACCGGATGTGGGATGTGCAGCCAGAGAATACCGGTGGAATCTGGGGCGCGATTAAACAACGCCTCTTTTCGTTCGGCATGGTGCTGGGGGTTGGATTTCTACTGCTGGTATCGCTGGTAATCAGCGCCGTCCTGGCCGCGCTTGGCAAATTTTCGGCCGGCTTCCTGCCCCTGCCTCAGCTCGCACTAGACGCGATCAATTTTGTCGTCTCCCTCGCCGGGATAGCCGTTTTATTCGCTCTGATCTTCAGGTACGTACCCGCGATCCGAGTAGCGTGGAAGACGGTGTGGATTGGCGCCGGCGTCACCGCCGTTTTATTCACGATCGGAAAGTTCTGCATCGGTCTTTATCTGGGTAAGTCGGCGGTCGGTTCACCCTATGGCGCGGCGGGCTCGATCATCGTGATCATTGTTTGGGTCTACTATTCGGCGATGATCTTTCTCTTTGGCGCCGAGTTCACTCATGTGCTGGATTCCGGCGGAGCGCGCCGGAAAGTTGGCAGCGAAGAACCGGTTCCGTCGATCTAGTAGGGCGTCGCACTCATTGAGATACCTTGATGCCGCGTTGGTCTCGAGCAGCAGGACCGGGTCCACATGCGCATACAACCTCACCAGGCTTGAGCCCCGAAAGGCTTCTTTAAATTCTTGAAACGCATCGGCATCCCGGCCTGCGATCGAGAACCGTGCCCGAGATGGGCGCGCGCCTCGCGATAAGGCGTGCGATTGGGGTGCTCCAAGTACGCCAGCATGGATTTTTCAAGCGAACTCACCGCCGTGTGGCTTCGACGCCGGACACATCGTTCGGTCAACTCCGCAAATCAAATTAGCCTGGAGCAACGTAACAGAACATGGCGCTCGCCGCAACTCAACGCGGCCGCAGCACCTTCCCCAGGATCCAATCCCACGACTCCACCCACCGGAACCGTAAGCCATCCCGTCAAGAGCTCTCACCGGATGCTTCGTCTTTTCTTTTTCCTGCTAACGCTCCGCGGCGCGTTGAAATCAGCTGGTCTGGAATGCGGAACAATCGCCAAAGAACCTCGGCACGCACGTAAATTCCTCACCCACTGTAGCCGCTTCTTCGAGAGGGGATTGCCACCACATTCGGATGCGCGGAAGGCTTATTCGCGCAGCTTGAACTTGGGCGATCTGTGGTGCGCGGTAGTCCGATTCTGGACCATAATTAATCGATGCCGAGGACAGGCGTTGCTAAACTGAATCCCCGCGTTATAGCCGGAGCACCCGCCCTGCTCATCGGCTGGTTGCTGCTGCTTTGCGCTGTTGCGGGGATCGTATCCGGCGCATGGCGGACTTACGACGAGCACGTGGTGGAGTCGCGATGGACAGGAACCGTAGCTACGATCGATAAGCGCTGGCTCTTTATTCATCATCCTACTTGGCGAGACAATGGACTTTTTTGGGACAACTTTTCGCTTCACTGCCGCCTGCGATACGAGTTCTCCTCACGTCAGCACGTGTTCAACCTCGTGACACTCTCCAGTACTTCCTCCGAGACACGCGCCGCCATCGAAAAGTGGGTTGCGGAGCACCGCCCGGGGACGACGCTAAACGTCAGGGTGAATCCATCCCATCCGGACGAAATTGCCGTGGTCAGCGAGCTGCCCATTGGCCAATTCGGCACTTCGCGACAGGCATGGCGAGGCGCATTGTTTTGTGGCGTGGTCGGTGCTCTGCTCGCCACGATTGCCCACTTACTGCTCCGTTCGGTTCGGGCCGGCTTGCGAAATTGAGCGGCCGAGGTTAGCCGCAATGAGTACCTGCTAGCCCTCACCTTCTTACATCGAAACTGTGGGATTGATCAAAAGAGTCTAACTCGAGTTTCCACCTGAGAGGGCTTCCATGTTCCTTTCACCTCCCAAGTGGACAGGGGGGCGGCATTCGGTTTTGCCCTTCTTGCTGGTTGGGACCGCCGGGGCGGGCGTCGTTTCTGTGTTCTGTTCCATCGTGTACCGCCTCCTCGCGGCATGACGATGTTTGATCGAGCCGGAACACAAAGCAAGTGGCACTAAAGTAACGATTTAATGCTGTCGGACTCAGATTGTGGCGCACATCGAGCCAAGGATTATGTTCAAGGAGGCCATAAAGCAGAGGCAATTGCTCCTAAAGGCGACCCGCAATGCGGAAACCTTGGCCTCGCTAGAAGAAACCATCGAAAAGAACCAGGATGCCTTCTGAGAGGTAGCCCGCGCCCTCGACTCCGCCAGAATGCTCAATAACTCACTCCGCTGGCGATTAATATTGGGCCTTACTGATTGTTCCTCTCACACATGGAGGCAACAAAGTCGCTGTATTTGGCCTTAGAACCGCTCGGAAGTGCTATACTGGCGTGATTCTGTGGACAAGTGGGGACTCATCTTCGGCATGGTGGGTGTGGCGGCATTGGTACTTGCAATACCGATGTCTATTCTCGCGAACATTTTTACGCCGAAGGTGCGAGACTGGTGGGGTACTACTTCTAAGGTGCGTGCCCTTAAGCGCTATAAAGAATTGGGTCGTGAGATGATGCGATTTAAGTTAGGGTCTGAATTCAATGCTTTGGCCCGGTTCGGTACAGCTCTCCTGGCTGTGTTAATAGCGGCGTTTTTAGTGATTTTCAGTATGTTGCTATTCCTTGGTCTCAATGACAACTATATTGCGGCACTCAATGGAATGGCTCTTGATAAACAGATTCCACCGTCTGAAATTTATTTATACGGCATGTTTATGGTTTCCTGCACTGCTATTTGCTATTTGTTATTATCTATTTCTATCGCAATAGCTCTGTCTAGAGCCCGCTTTATTTCAACTGCCTACCGCCATCGTCATGTAGCTCGACTAAGACTAGAGCGTTATAGGTTAAAAAAGAGACTTGGACTTGTTGGATAAGTCCGCTTGACCACGCCTAATTATCATATTAGAATAACTGCAGATTGCCGGTATGACGGGCCTTCTCGGTCCCCTGGTGTTGTGTGTGTCTACTTGGCATCGTTTTCAGGCTGCGTCCCTACACGACGTTTGAGACTCGGCTCAATCGGAAACGAGCAACTACCTGGAATCAACTCTTTTATGGCGTGCTCACATCACTGATTGCTGCCGTGATCGTTGCGATTATGAGCCAGGTGTGGAAGTAAAGGATCTTAGGCAGTCTGGCTCTTCGCTTTGTTCTTACTCCCCGGCGGCCTTCCCAGTCTCTTGATCGCTGTCATCCATGCCGGTGGACGGCCCCGGCGTCGACCACGGCCCGTCGCCAACCGTTCAAGGGTCATGATCGCCTCTTCGACCCGCTCACGTTCCTGGCGCAATTCGGCCAGTATTTTCGCAATATCCATGTTCGGTATCCTACCGTAAGTACGAAAGCCCCAGCACGATTACTCGTGCCGGGCGAAGGTACAGCCTCTAATCTTTGTTCTATGCGCCCGCCAACGCACCCGCCTTCCTGCGCCTAGCGCCCCACGTCAGCCTCCACGCCCACTGGCCTTCAAAAGGAGTCGGATCAGTGATAACATCCGGTGAAAAAGATAATCAACGTGCTGTGATTCCGTGATGGGAGTCTTGTTGGTTTCAGTATGCCGGATCATGAAATTATTGCCGATCTCGGTCAACTCCAACGCTTCCTTCTCCAACCGGCCGCGGAGATTAGGCTCCGTGGTTGCCTTGTCTAGTAATGCGCCAGCTTGTGTCTTTTTGTCCTTGCCGGGCTCGATTGTCTTGAGGCGTTCCCACGCGTCCCAAAGTTTTTCGAGTCCTTCTCGTCGGATATCCAGCGATCTATTAAGGAATTTTTCGCGGGCTGTTTCCAGCAACCGATCAAGGTCTTTGTCGCCGGTATTGAAGGTGGCATGCGCTAAAACCTCCTGGACACCAATCGGAGCAATGCGAGTAAGTTCGCCGTTGACCAATTCAAACGCCATGCCGTGCCGCTCGAATACTCGGTTGACGTCCTCGGTGAACTTAGCCCGGCCTCTATCCGGGTCATAGCTGTAGTGTTGGTGTTTCCAGTAGCTGTGGAACTCGAGGGCTTCTGGAAGAGCAATATGCTCGTAAGCAAACTCGACGACGTCGAAAACATGTGGATCGTCAGGGACCACGCCGTAATTGTCGGGCCAGTCAGCAGGCCAAACAAGGTCGTATGCAGAAAAGGCGCCTCTAAGGCTTGTAACATCACAACCGGAATTGAACCCTCCATCTCGACATTCGGCGGGAAAGGCCTGCCCGAACCAGTTTTCATTGATCCGAGCCTTTATCAAAGCAAGGAGCCCGATGGACGTGTCTACATCAAGTTCTTCTTTAACGCGAGGCTTGGTTAGACCAAACCTCTCAGTAAAAAGCTTCTTCATTACTTGGTACCTCGCTTGTCGCCATTTTTCCTTGAGCCTTGATCCTTCGCTTCAAAGAAGAATGTGAACATCGGAACCCGGAAGCCGGTCCTGACTGTGTATTGATTTCGGAGAGCGTAAACGACAACGAAAACCGTGGCAACGACAATGAGAATGATCGTCATGAGTAGCATCGTGATGGCTCCTTTGACGATCAGCTATTGCTGTTAAGCTTGACCCGCTCAAGAGGGCGGGTCGCTTCGGCACCCTGGCGCTTCATCTTCTCTTCACGAGAGATTTGTTCAGCCCAAATTCCGGTCACGGCGCTAACGACTTGTTTAACGGTTTGTGTTGTGGCTTGGAGGGTCTGAATCGTGGACGCGGTCTCCTTGGCCAAATTTTCTAAGAGTTCGGGGATCTTTTCTGCACCTTCAATGCGAAGCCAACGAGGAGCCTCATTGAACGGCCATTTATCTCCTTCTTCCTCATCCGGGCCAAGGTTGGAATTCCCGGAAACGGTTATAAGAACGATGCCCCATTTTCCACTGATCTTCTCATAACCGATTTCCCTACTCCAAAAGGTACCATCCGGGGCTTCGTCAGCATTGATGGTCACTCGTGCAGAAACTCCAAGATTGAGTTTCTTCAGGGCCTCGTCCAAGAGGGCAACATACTCTCCCAATCTGTCGGAAGCTTCATTAAGGTTTGCTGCAGCAGCAGATAGCTGCCGGAAGGATTCTTGGACCCTCGGTGTCAGAGAGTCAGTCTTTTCACTCATATAGTCTCCTGGCCAGACAGGCCACTGAAATCACCGCTGTCAAGCGGCGAGACCACACCGGCTTCCACCGTTTAGTGATCTGTAATCATCATAGCAGACGGGGCTCACCGCAACGGGGTACAAAAAGCGATCTCGACATAGGCCGTCCTATATCCCAAGAGGCTGTGAGGACTTTTGTAGCCGCGGTCGAGACAGCCCGCTAGTAGGGCCACGCCGGCTTCGAAAACAGGCCGCCGTCCACCCACAAAGTCTGGCCGGTGACGAAGGCGCTCGATTCCGACGCGAAGAAGACTACCGCTCGGCCGACGTCGAGCGGAGTGCCGATCCGGCCCAGCGGCGTCAGCTTAGCCCAGGTTCCGGCGAAATCCTGCGCCTCGGTCCGGGTGCGTTCGGTTTCAATGGCCCCGGGCGCTACGCAGTTCACCGTGATCTGATAAGGCCCCAGCTCGACCGCCGACACTTTGGTGAACATCTCGATGCCGCCTCGGCTGGCCGTGTAGTCCACCAATTTCGGGAAAGCGACCTTATTCGACCCCGATCCGATATTGACGATGCGCCCGCCTCCAGCGGTTTTCATATGCCGTGCTGCGCGCTGCGTACACAGAAAACAGCCCTTCAAATTAGTAGCCATCACGCGGTCCCAGTCGCGCTCTTCAAGCTCCAGCAGCCCTTTCCAGGTTTGAATGCCCGCATTATTCACCAGGATGTCGAGACGCGGGAATTGTCCCAGTGCTGCTTCGAACATGCGATCGACCTCCACTGCCGCGCCAACGTCGGCCAGAACGGGGAATGCGCGGCGGCCCATGCTGCGGATCTGGGCCGCGGTGGCCTCTGCTCCCAACGAATCCACGAAGTCGTTGACAGCTACGTCGCAGCCTTCCCGAGCCAGCTCGATCGCGACCCCGCGGCCGACTCCTTTCGCTGCACCCGTCACAAGAGCCGTCTTGCCTTCGAGAAGCATGCTGACATTTTAGCCGCCATGAGGCTTTTGTAACGAAAAAATGCTTGCCCTTCCAGGCTTTTCCAGGGACACTGAGATTTGGTGTCTCTACATCAGGAGGTGGCCGCGAATTGAAACTGGGTGAAGCTGCTGTTTGGGAGCCGACCGAGCGGTGGAATATTGTCGACGCGGGCGAACTCTACGACGTCGCCAGTTGGGGCAAGGGTTATTTCTCGGTAGGCACGAATGGGCACCTCTGGGTCCATCCGACCAAGGACGCCGCGCGCGGCATCGATCTTCGGGAATTAGTGGAGAAGCTGGAGCTGCGCGGCATCTCACTGCCGATTCTGGTCCGGTTCGCCGAAATTCTAAAGCACCGGCTGGGAGAAATGCATCAGGCCTTTGCCACTTCGATCGGCGAGCACGGCTACAAGGGCACCTATTGCTGCGTCTACCCGATCAAGGTGAACCAGCAGCGGCAAGTGGTGGAGGAGGTTTTCAAGTTCGGCCGTCCTTATCATTTCGGGCTGGAGGCCGGTTCGAAGCCCGAGCTGCTAGCGGTGTTGGCGGTGGCCGATAACGAAACACCCATCATCTGCAACGGGTTTAAGGATGACGAGTACATCGAGATGGTGATGCTGGCCAAAAAGATCGGGCGGCAGATCATTCCGGTGGTGGAAAAGTACAGCGAGCTGGATCTGATCGTTAAACATTCCCGCCGTGTGGGCGTGGATCCAACCATCGGGCTGCGCGTGAAGCTGGCCGCCCGAGGATCGGGCCGTTGGAAGTCTTCGGGCGGTTATCGCTCTAAATTCGGCCTGACCGTGAGCGAGGCGCTGCAGGCCCTGGAGCTGTTGAAAGCTGAAGGCCTGGAGGGTTCGCTCGAACTGTTGCACTTCCACCTGGGCAGCCAGATCACCAACATCCGTCAGATCAAAGCCGCGGTGATCGAAGCCGCCCGGATCTACGTGGAGCTGAAGCGCGCCGGCGCAGGCTTGAAATATCTGGATGTCGGCGGCGGCCTGGGCATCGATTACGACGGATCGCAGACCGATTTCGAGTCGAGCGTCAATTACACGCTCCAGGAATACGCCAACGATGTGGTGTATCACATCCAGAACGTCTGCGACGAAGCGGAAGTGCCGCACCCGATCATTGTTTCCGAAAGCGGGCGGGCCATCGCCGCTTATCACAGCGTGCTGGTGTTCAACGTCATGGGGGTCACCGGATTCGGAGACGATTCTTTCGAGCCCGTACCTCAGGATGCCGAGCAGCCTCTGATCGACTTGCAGGAGACCTACCGCTCGCTCTGCTCGAAAAACCTGCTGGAGAGTTTTCACGACGCCCAGCAAGCGCTCGACTCGGCCTTAAACCTGTTCAGCCTCGGTTACCTGCCGCTGGCCCAGCGCAGCCAGGCCGAAAAGCTGTACTGGACCATCTGCCGGCGCGTGCATCGCATGGCCAAAGAGCTGGAGTTTTTCCCCGAGGACCTGGAAGGGCTGGACGGCATGCTGGCGGACACCTATTTCTGCAATTTTTCGCTATTCCAGAGCATGCCCGACAGTTGGGCGGTGAAGCAGCTTTTCCCCATCATGCCCATTCACCGGTTGAACGAAATGCCCTCCAGAAGTGGCGTTTTGGGCGACATTTCGTGCGATTCTGATGGCAAAATCGACCAATTTATCGACCGCCGGGATGTCAAACGGACACTGCCCCTGCATCCCTTCAACGGCGAGCCGTACGTTTTGGGAGCCTTCCTGGTGGGCGCTTATCAGGAAATCCTGGGCGACTTGCACAATCTATTCGGCGACACCAACGCAGTGCACGTCAGCCTGGGAGAGAATGGCGATGTGCTGCTCGACACCGTGATCCGCGGCGACACCGTGCGGGAAGTCCTGGATTATGTTCAGTTCAACTCCAAAGCGCTGCTCGAGGAGTTCCGCCGGGACGTCGAGATCGCGCTGCGCGAAGGCAAGATCGGGTACGAGGAATCCGGGCGGCTGCTGCGGTTTTACGAAGACGGTTTGAACGGGTACACGTACCTGGAGCAGTAAGAAATCGGCTCCCTAACGGACAACCTGCGCGTGGTTCTGATCGGCGCCCGCAATCCGCTGAATATCGGAGCGGCTGCGCGGGCCATGAATAACTTCGGGTTTGGTCAACTGCGGCTGGTGAATCCCTACCATGTGGCTTACCAGGAAGCCCGCTCGGCGGTGCACGCCACGGAAATCCTAAAGAACGCCAAAGAATACGAGACAACGGCCGATGCGATCGCCGAGTGCGGCCTGGTGGTGGGGACTACGTCGCTGGGCCATCGCGAACTGCAGCATCCGCTGCGAACGATCGAGTACGGCGGCCGGTTGATCCGCAAATACCTCGTTTCGGCGCCCGTGGCGCTGCTGTTTGGATCGGAAAAATTCGGGCTATCGAACGACGATCTCAGCTATTGCCATTGGCTGATGCGTATCGGTACTGAGGGTTCGATGAACCTCGGCCAGGCGGTGGCGGTGTGCCTGTACGAACTCACGCGGAAAGCTGCAGCGCCGAAGCCCGAGAAGCGAAAGCCGGCCACGGCCGAGGATCTGGACAGGATCACTCGCTTGCTTACCGAAGTTCTGGAGCAATCCGGATATGTGCATGCTAACAGCACCGAGGCTAAGATCCGGCGCTTGATCCGGCGGCTCGATCTCCCCGCGCACGACGCGGAAGTGTGGCTGGGCATCTTCCGCCAGATCCAATGGAAGCTGGGCCGCGAGCGGCAATGATATCCTGAGGGGTCGGATAATCGGGGATGACAAAAATTCAATTGGAATACGATCTCGTCCGTCCGTTGACGGATGAGGACTCCAGCGGTGTCGCCGACGTACATAGCTGGTACGGCATTTTGCGCGTGCAACCCACAGCCTCGCTGGACAAACTGGCTGTTGAGTACGACGCATCGCGGCTAAGTGAAAAAGACGTGGAAGCGGTGCTCTATCGCTTCCGGCTTCCGATCAAGCGCAAGTGGACGGTGCCGTAAACCGCTGGCTATGCGCGCGGCTCTGTCGCGCTTCTTCGTCTTTCCCAACCGGCTTGGAATAAGGGCAGGGAATTCTCCTGCTGGTAGGGATGCCTGGCGATCTCATCGATATTCAGATCGATGCCCAGCCCCGGCCGTTCGGAAATTTCGATGTAGCCATCCACCACCTCAACCGGATGGATCACGATTTCTTTTTCCCACGGCTCGTTGAATTCATCGAAGATTTCGTGGATGAAGAAGTTGGGGATGGAGGCGTTGAGCTGGACGCAGGCCGCCGAGCAGACCGGACCCTGCGCGCTGTGGGGCGCCAGAACGCCGTAGTGCGCGTCCACCATGTCGGCGATTTTGCGGGTGGCGAAGAGTCCGCCCAGGTTGAGCGGCTCGGGCTGCAGAATGCTGACCGCTTCATGCTTGAGCAACTCGGCAAACTGCTGCTTGGAGGAGAAGCTTTCGCCGGTGGCGATGGGCACCGGGCTCCGCCGTGCTACCTCCACCATGGCCGCGATGTTGGTATGGGGCACGGGTTCTTCAAACCAGGCCGGGCGCATTGGCTCCAGCCGTCGCGCCACTTCCAGCGCCGTGGATACGTTGAAGCGCGAATGGCCTTCAATCAGCAGATCGACGGAATCGCCGACGGCTTCGCGCACCGCGGTTACGATGTCCATGCTGAGATCGAAATCCTGACGCGAGAGCGATCGCCAGGCACTCCCGAACGGATCGAACTTGAGCGCGGTATATCCGCGTCGCGCGACCGTTTTGGCTTTTTGGGCGAAGGATTCCGGCGTCCGCGGACCCCGATACCAGCCGTTGGCGTAGGCGCGCAGCTTTTCATGACAGCGGCCACCCCATAACTTGTAGAGCGGCTGATTGGTGGCCTTGCCGATGATGTCGCAACAGGCGATCTCGATGGCCGCTACCGCGCACATGTGGATCTGCGCCCCTTCCGAGTACAGATCGCGAGTGAGGCGCTGCGAAATGATTTCGATCTGGAATGGGTCCATGCCGAGGATCAGCGGAGCGAGCTCATGTATGGCGGTCTCCACCGTTCTTGCGAAATAGTTGAGCGTGCCTTCGCCCACGCCATAGAGCCCTTCGTCGGTCCAGAGCTTGGTGAAAAGCCAATTTTTCCAGGGATTTCCGGCGATGAAAGTTTCGATCTTGCTAATACGCATATTCCTTTGATATTGAAGCAGGTTCGCGGCTCGTAACGGGACCACCGGCCGGCACGTCAATTAAGACGGTTGCCTAGCTTGGCCTCCAAGTGTCAAAATAGGTCGAATCGTCTCGTAGAGTCATGGAAGAGAATAATGCGGCTGAGCCGCTGAGCCCGCTCGGTCCATCAATGGCCAAAAAGCGTTCGGTCGTTGGTGCGCTGATGCACTGGCTGCGCGATCTGCTTTTCTCGGTGGTTCTGGCTGTCATCGTAATCCTCTTCCTGTACCAACCGGTGAAAGTGGAAGGCACCAGCATGATGCCTACCCTGGACGACCAGGAACGAATTTTCATCAACAAGTTCGTCTACCGCTTTCACTTTGAGAATATCGACCGGGGCGATACGGTGGTCTTCTGGTTCCCGGGCGATCCCAGCAAGTCGTACATCAAGCGCGTGATCGGGATGCCGGGCGATCGCGTGGAAGTTCGCGATGGCTCGGTTATCGTCAACGGCGATCCCCTGGAAGAAGATTACGTGCCCCAGGAATATCGCGACCAGAGCGAGATGCGTCCCACCACGATCGGACCGGACGAGTATTTCGTGCTGGGCGATCATCGCAGCTCTTCGAACGACAGCCGCACCTGGGGCATGGTGCCGCGCCGCTATATCTACGGGAAGGCCGTATTCATTTACTGGCCCCTGGAGAAGATGGGCCTGCTGAAGTAGTTCAGTCACACGGCTGCCTCGAATTTTTTCCGATCAAAGCAAACGACTAAGCCGAAATTCGGTGTTTTTCTCCGCGGGGGTCGCAATATGCTGCTGTTGGAGAACAAATGTCGTTGCCCGGTATCGATATCTCACGCTATCAGCAGAAAGTCGACTGGGGCGCGGTAACGGCATCCGGAGTTCAATTCTGTTTCATAAAAGCGACGGAAGGAGCCCGGGACGTCGATGTCGCATTCGAGCGGCATTGGGAATCGGCTTCAACTGCCGGTCTGATGCGTGGAGCGTATCATTTTTTTCGCCCGCAGATTCCAGTTTCCGTGCAGGCGGACCTGTTCGTTCGCACCGTCGGTCAACTGCAGCCGGGTGATCTGCCGCCGGCATTGGACTTGGAAGGCACGGCGGGGTGGGTCGGAATTCCGCCAGTGAGCCGCGCTCCATTGGCATTGAAGATGCTGGAAGCGATGGAATGCAGTCTGGGTGTTACGCCGATCGTTTACATGAGTCCATGGTTCGCGACAGATATGCTCAACAGCGCGGCGGCGCTGGCCCGGTTCCCGATTTGGATCGCGCAGTACACCGAAGCGCCATCGCCCAATATCCCGAAACCTTGGAACACCTGGACCTTCTGGCAACACAGCCAGGGTGGAAAAATCCCAGGCATCTCCGGATTCCTGGACCTGGATCGGTTTCAGGGCTCGCTAGAAGATCTCCAGCGACTGACGTTGCCCGCGGAAAAAAAGATAGAGCAGGGCGAGGGAAATAACGCAAAGCCTGGTAGTGGGCTACTTTGAAAACAGTCGTTCATTTCTGCGCGACAACCGTAATGAAATAATGGAGCGTTGCGCAGCTAATACATTCTCCCCTCGGTACATCGGGGCCGATGACGATTGTTTCTGGTCCAGGACGACCGGCGCGATACAGCGTCGTGCGCTTTGAGCGACGAACGAGTACAAGCGCATTCCCCGCCCCGGTGTTCCCGTCGAAATGGTAATAGCGACGATCTGGTGGAAGTTGAAGAACCGCCAGTTCACCAACGCGGAGAGTCGTGCGCCCTTCCAAGGTCAGAGGAGTTGGTTTATCAGCGCTCCAAGCGTCATTTGAGAGTAAGCATCCAAATGCGAGTAGCAGACCACAGGCTCTCATTGGCCTGATCATATCACTTACGCCGCTCTTTCTAACTCCCGTTCGTCGGCTTCCAGCAATGCTACCAAATCCGATAGTTCCCACAGCCGATCCGTGACACCGGCTGCCATGGCGGGCGTTGTGCGGAGGTCTGATGGATGCGCACAAAATTATAGTGCATCATGTGAAGCCCAACGGCAGCGACACCTCCAGGATGGCATGCCTGCAGGATGGCATGCCTGCTTAAACGGTTCAAGCTAAGAAAATTCAAAGTAGCCCACTACGCGAAGGCTCCTGGCGTCACATAATAGGTTAGCCGGACGCCCGCGCCGGATCATCATGCCCGTCCTTTTACTGGTTCTCATAACCCTGGCCGCCGCAAGCTCGCGCGCTGCCGACGTTGCTTCATTGCCCGGAATGCCGCCGCTTCTGAACCCGAGCGACATCTATGCAGCCGACCGTCCTGGCGATCTCAGTCCGGTGGTAAGAAACTATCCGCCGCGCATTTATGTGCCGAACAGCGGAAGCAAATCGGTGACAGTGATCGACCCGGCGACCTACCGCGTACTGGATGAATTTCGAGTCGGCCGGGAACCCCAGCATGTCACGCCGTCCTACGACCTGAAGACTCTGTGGGTACTGAACGACAAGGGCAACAGCCTGACGCGCATCGACCCGGCGACCGGCAAACGGGCGAATACGATCCGTGTCAGCGATCCTTACAACATGTATTACACGCCCGACGGAAAGTACGCCATCGTCGTGGCCGAACGCCGCAAGCGCCTGAACTTTCTGGACGTCGCCACGATGAAGGTGAGTCATTCGCTCAAGGTTCCCTGCAAAGGAGTGGATCACATCGATTTCTCCGCGGATGGCCGGTACTTCATCGCGAGCTGTGAGTTTAGCGGACTGCTGCTCAAGGTCGACGTCGCCGACCAGACTCTGCTTGGAAAGCTCGAGCTTGCCCCACATGGCATGCCGCAGGACGTGAAACTTTCGCCCGACGGCTCGGTTTTTTATGTCGCCGACATGATGGCGAACGGCGTGTACCTGATCGACGGCGTTAATCTTCGCCGGATTGCCTTCATTCCGACCGGTAAGGGAGCTCACGGCTTATACGTCAGCCGCGACTCACGCGTACTTTATGTATCGAACCGCGATGAAGGCAGTATTTCGCTGATCGATTTTGCGAGCCGCAGGGTGGTCCGCAAATGGCAGATCCCCGGCAGAGCAAGTCCTGACATGGGAGGCGTCTCAGCCGATGGTAAGGTGCTGTGGCTTTCGGGCCGCTACAATTCCGAGGTCTATGCGATCGACACCAGCGAGGGCAAGCTGCTCGCTCGTATTCCGGTGGGGCGCGGTCCGCATGGGTTATGCGTGTATCCGCAACCGGGCCGCTATTCGCTCGGGCATACCGGGATTTTTCGCTGAGGCTGCTTTAGGACCATATGACCCTCAGGACCTTATGACTTGGTTCGGTTCGGAAAGCTTGATGCTCACCAGAGCCGGTCTGCAGCGCGGCTTGGGACTGGTCTTCCTGATCGCCTTTCTAAACGCGGTGAATCAATTCAAACCTCTGCTGGGCGACCGGGGACTGCTTCCGGTGCGCCAGTTCGTCAACGAGGTTTCGTTCCACGATTCGCCCAGCCTGTTCTTCTTCGCGCCGAACGACATCGCCTTCACCATTGCGGCTTGGTTGGGGGTCGCGCTCTCGTGCGCGGCTGTTATCGGCATCTCGGAAAGGTACGGGACCTGGCTGTCGATGCTGGTATGGGCGATGTTGTGGGTGCTGTACATCTCATTCGTCAACGTGGGGCAGACTTTCTACGGGTTCGGGTGGGAATCGATACTGCTCGAAGCCTGTTTTTATGCGGTGTTTCTTGGCAGCCGCGCGACCAATCCACAAACGGCCGTCATCTGGCTTTTCCGCTGGCTCCTCTTTCGGGTGATGTTTGGCGCCGGATTAATTAAACTGCGCGGCGATCCATGCTGGCGCGATCTAACTTGCCTCGACTATCACTACGAAACTCAGCCGATGCCCAATCCATTGAGCTGGTTCTTTTATTCGGCGCCGGAATGGACCCACCGCGGCGGAGTGATTTTCAACCACTTCGCTGAGCTGATCGTGCCGTTCGGCTACTTCCTGCCTCAGCCGGTGAGTGCGATCGCTGGGGCGATCACCATTCTGTTCCAGGGCACCATCTTTCTGAGCGGCAACCTGTCGTGGCTGAATTTTCTCACGATGATTCTTGCCATTAGCACCTTCGACGATCGTGCGCTTTCGGTCATTTTTCGGATTCATTCGCCCGAGGCGCACGCGCCGCCGCTGGCTTTGAAAATCGCGGCCGTGGGCGTGGCTATTCTGGTCGCGATCCTAAGCATCCGGCCCATTCGCAACATGCTTTCCCCCAATCAGGTGATGAACACGACCTATAATCGATTCCACCTGGTCGGCACTTATGGCGCGTTCGGCTCCATCACGCGTCCGCGGTACGAAGTAATTGTCGAAGGCACCGACGAAGCCGTGCTGACGCCGTCCACGAAATGGCGCGAGTACGAATTTCGAGGGAAACCTGGCGCGACTGATCGAATGCCGCCGCAGATCGCCCCGTATCATCTGCGGCTGGACTGGCTGATGTGGTTCGCGGCTTTATCAAGCTACCAAGAGCATCCCTGGTTCGTCCATTTTCTTGGGAAGCTGCTGGAGGGCGATTCCGCTACGCTGGGACTATTGAAGATGAACCCGTTTCCGGATCGGCCGCCCCGCTACGTGCGCGCGCTTCTGTACAAATACGCATTTACGAAGCCGGCCGAGCGCGTTCAAACTGGACAATGGTGGAAACGGGAGTTAGTAAGGCCGTACTTTCCCGCAGTGTCGTTGCAAACAGGTCCATTTCGCGAAATGCTTGAACAGCAAGGATGGTTGGAGGGGGAGTACACCCATTAGCCGCAAAACACGGAAATCGTGGCAGGAAGCCTTTGTCATTGGCTCCGGCCCGAATGGTTTGACGGCGGCCATCATTCTGGCCAAAGCGGGGCTTCGCACGACGGTGATCGAGGCTGAGTCGACTATTGGGGGCGGCACACGTTCGGCCGAACTCACACTGCCGGGCTTCGTTCACGATGTCTGCTCGGCAGTGCACCCGTTAGCAATCAGCTCTCCAGCGTGGGCTGCGTTTCCGTTGGCCGAACACGGCCTGGAATGGATCCAGCCGCCGCTCCCTCTGGCGCATCCCTTTGACGACGGATCGGCCGCGATTCTCGACCGGTCGTTAGATCGGACTTCGGAACGGCTCGGACGGGATGGCTCGGCTTACCGCAAGCGAGTGGCCGGCCTAGCTGGCAGATGGCCCGCTCTCATGACTGAAATCCTGGGGCCTTTCCTGCATGTTCCCGAGAGTCCGCTGTTGCTGGCGCGTTTTGGATCGCTGGCACTCTGGCCGGCGGCCGCGGCGGCACGCTACATGTTCCGGACCGAAGCTGCCCGAGCGCTGTTCGCGGGTCTGGCGGCGCATTCGGTGCTGCCGCTCGAAGCGTTCGGATCGGCGGCATTCGGATGGGTATTAAGCATCGCCGCCCATACGGGGGGATGGCCGATGCCTCGCGGCGGGTCGCAGCAGATTGCGAACGCACTGGCAGCCTACTTCAAAACTCTGGGCGGGAGTATTAGAACGGAAACCAGAATTCGTTTGCTCGATGACATGGATCCGGCGGCGTTAATCCTGTGCGATGTCACGCCCCGGCAGTTTTTGGAATTGGCAGGCAAGCGATTGCCCAATCGATTCGCCGATCAACTGAAAGCGTATCGCTACGGCCCGGGTGTTTTCAAGATCGACTGGGCTCTCAGCGCGCCCATCCCTTGGAGGGCGAGCGAATGCGGGCGGGCCGGTACGGTGCACCTGGGCGGGACACTAAAGGAGATTGCCGCGTCGGAACGCGCCGCTTGGCTAGGACAGGTGGTGGATGCGCCGTTCATACTATTGGCGCAGCCCAGCCGGTTCGATTCCAGCCGCGCTCCGGAAGGGAAGCATACGGCCTGGGCCTATTGCCACGTGCCGCACGCGTCCAAAATCGATATGACGGAGCGCATCGAGCGGCAGGTGGAACGTTTTGCGGCGGGATTTCGAGACACGATTCTCGAGCGCCATGTCTTTGCTCCCGGGGATCTGGAGCGCCACAATGCCAACCTGGTGGGCGGCGACATTACCGGCGGCGCGCAGGATTTGAGTCAGCTCGTGTTCCGGCCTACGCGGATGCTTTACCGGACGCCGCTCGAAGGCGTGTATCTATGCTCGTCGTCTACGCCGCCGGGCGCAGGTGTCCACGGAATGTGCGGTTGGCATGCCGCTCAACTGGCTCTGGCTGACGCGGGCGGCTAGAGCCGGCGTCTTTTCAGGAACATTGCAGCCTATACTTCGTATAGAGACCAAGGGGCAAAAATGAACCCACTGCAGGACATCCGTTATGGCGCGAGAATGCTGGCGAAGTCTCCGGGATTCGCGATCACGGCAATCCTCACGATGGCGCTGGGAATTGGAGTCACTACGGCCATCTTCAGCGTGTGCGACGCGCTGCTGTGGAAGCCTGTGCCGCTGCCTCATCTTGAAACCTTGGTTACGGTTCTGCAGGGAGACCGAAACGATCTGAGCCAGTGGAACAGCGCTACGCCCGCCGATATCGAAGACATTCGCCGCGAAAGTACGGCGCTGGCGAGTATTGCCAGCTGGGACGACGAGCGGGCGAATCTCGGGGCGTCCAGGGGCGAGCCCGAACGCGTCATACAGGCACTTGTCAATGCGAATTTCTTCGACGTAGTGGGTGTCCAGCCGGCGCGCGGCCGTGCGTTTCAGCCGGGCGAAGACCAGGCCGGCCGCCAGCATGAAGTGATTCTGAGCGATGGTTTGTGGCGGAGGCGTTTCGCAGGCGACCCTGGAATTGTGGGTCAAACTATAAGACTGGATGACCAGCCGTACACGGTCACGGGCGTCATGCCGGCGACCTTCGATTTTCCGATGGCAACCGAAATCTGGACCCCTATGGCGCTCACGCCGGTGCAGCGTACTACGCGCCGCGCGCAGATTCTAAAGTCGATCGCGCGCTTGAAGCCCGGGCGGACAGTCGAACAGGCCGCGGCGGAGATCTCGAGCATTGGAGTGCGCCTCGAAAAGCTTTATCCGGATAGCAATAAGAATCGTCACTTCGTGGTCTGGCCGGCCCTTCGGTTCCTGGTGGATTATGAAACGCACCAATACCTGGGGATGCTGCTCGGCTCGGTTGCGTTCGTGCTCTTGATCGCATGCGCCAATGTCGCAAATCTGCAATTCGCGCGCGCCACCGGAAGGTTGCGTGAAGTGGCGGTGCGCCGGGCGCTGGGCGCCAGCCGAAGCAGGATCGTCACGCAGCTTCTGACGGAAAGCGTGCTGCTCTCGATTGCCGCCGCGGGCCTCGGGCTGCTGGTGGCGCTGTGGGGAATGAGGGTGATGCAGAATGGAATGCCCCCCGAGATCCGGCGCTACATTCTGGGCTGGAACGACATGCATCTGGACGGCCGCGCGCTATTGTTCACTCTGGCCGCGGCGCTGGCGAGCGGCACACTCGCGGGACTCTCGCCGGCCTGGCAATGTTCTCAGCCCAACTTGACGTTCGCACTGAAGGAAGGCGGCCGAAGCTCGTCGGTGGGCCGAGGACGCCAGCGGTTCCGCAACATTCTCGTTGCGTCCGAAGTGGCGCTAGCGGTGGTTCTGCTGGTGGGCGCGAGCCTGATGGTTCGCGGCTTCCGGACCCTCGTCAAGAGCGCCGACGCGCTGGAACCTTCGACGCTGCTGACCTTGCGGCTGGCCATCACCGAAAACAGGTATCCCGAGAAACATCAGGTAGCTGAGTTTTATCGTCAAGTGCTGGAGCGCATTCAAGCTCTGCCAGGCGTGCGTTCAGCCGTGGCTGTCTCGTCGCTGCCTTACAGCGATCACTCCAGTGGGCGATATTTTACCATCGAAGGAAGACAAGTTGAGCCGGGCGAACAACCGAGCGGAATGTACCAGGTAGCCAGCGCCGAATATTTCCGCACGCTGCACGTTCCTTTGCTGGCCGGACGTTTTCTTAGCCCCAGCGATGGAGCCGACGCGCCTAAGGTTACGGTCATCAGCGAGCGCATGGCCCAGCGTTGGTGGAAAAACGAATCGCCCATTGGCCGACAGATGAAGATGGGCGAGCCGGATTCCAAGAGTCCGTGGATGACGATTGTGGGCGTGGCGGGCGATGTGATGCACGATCCTTACGATCGCGTTCCGCGCCCGACCTTTTATGTTCCATACCAGCAAGCGCCGGCGCTGTGGATGGACATCGGAGTGCGAACCGCAGGCGATCCTTTGCTGGCGGCGCCCGCGGTGACCGCGGCCATCCGGTCCGTGGATCCGGAACAGCCCATCACGGACGTCCGCAGCATGGAAAAGTCTATCCACAACCGGTCGATCGGGTTGAGCTATATGGCCGCATTGATGGGTATTTTTGGCGGAATAGCGCTGTTTCTATCGGCCATCGGAGTGTATGGCGTGATGGCGTATCTGGTGTCGGAGCAGACGCAGGAAATCGGATTGCGGATGGCGTTGGGCGCGCCGCGCGGCAGCGTTTTGCAGATGATCTTCCGTCGCGGCCTGACGACTATCGGAGTGGGGTTGATCATCGGGCTGCCACTGGCTTACGGGTTCGCGCGCCTGATGGCGTCCTTAATCTTCGGCGTCAGCCCCACGGATGCGGCGACGTTTGCCGGCATACCCCTGGCATTGCTGGCGGCGGCCGCGCTTGCCATTTTTATTCCCGCCCGGCGGGCCATGCTGATCGATCCGATCGTAGCTTTGCGCTATGAGTAACATCTGATTGTGTGGAGATTCGTGATCGCAGCTTTATTGGCGATCGGCTGCGCTCCGGCGTGGGCGGGCTCCGAATGGAGGCTGACACGCAGCGATCACTTCGATGTCTACACGCAAGGCAGTGACGCAAGCGCGCGATCGGCTGCGCTGTGGTTTGAACAACTGCGCGGATTCTTCCTTCAGCAAACCGGACTCACGCTGGATCATGTCGCGCGCGCCCGGGTGATCGCATTCGGGTCGGCGAAGGAGTATGAGCCATACCAGCTCCGGTCCGCGAGCGCCTATTATGTGGGCGCTGAAGCGCAGGATTACATCGTAATGCCGGCTTTGGACGCTGGGGAATTTCGCACCGCGGCGCACGAATATGCGCATCTGATTCTGCACGCCAGCGGAGTCCGGTATCCGGCATGGCTCAAGGAAGGACTGGCGGAGTTCTTCTCGACGGTGCGCGTGGGCGAGCAAAGCAGTGAACTGGGCGGCGACCTTCCGGGCCGTTCTCAGGTATTGCGGCGGCGCGCGTGGATGCCGCTTGCGGCGCTACTGTCGACGCCTGAAGAAACAATTCCCGGAGAGGGCGGCAGTGTCGAGATGTTCTATGCACAAAGCTGGGCGCTGACCGACATGTTGTTTTTATCGGACGAGTATGGCCCGCGCTTCCCTGACCTGGTGACGGCGCTTAGCTTGGGCGAGCCGAGCCCGCAGGCGTTCACGAAGGTATATGGCAAGGCGGTAGACCAGATCACGCGCGATCTGCATGCCTGGGTGGAGCACCGCGGCGTGCCGCCCGTCCACTTTCCCGGTGTTGCCGCACCGAGCACCGCGGTGGATGTCTCCGATGTGTCATCGTTCACTTCCCGGTCGTTATTGGCTGACCTGCTCATGGCGATCGGCCAACTGGATCGGGCCGAAGCGCTCTATCGCGATTTGGAAAGGGAAGGGCCGCGGAACGCCGACATCGCCGCGGCACTGGGTACGATCGCTCTTCGCAGGGGCGACTACGATAAGGCGCGCGGCGAGTGGAAGAAGGCCATCGCCGAGGGTGTGACCGATGCCAACCTTTGTTATCGCTATGCAGCGCTGGCCGGGATGGCGAATCTCGGCAATGATGAAATACGCCCGGCATTGGAGCGAGCAGTGGCGCTGCGTACGGATTTCGACGATGCCCGCTACATGCTCGCGCTGGTCGAAAAAAATAGCGGCCATTACAATGCGGCGGTGGCCCAGTTACGCGCCATGCGTCGAATCGCTCCCGCCCGCCGGTACGATTACTGGATGATTATGTCGGACGCGCTGAACGAACTGGAGCAGCGCGAGGAAGCTAAAGATGCGGCAGGTAATGCGGCGCAATATGCGAGCAACCCCAGCGAGCGAGCGCGCGCGGCGCAGATGGCCTACATGGCTCAAACGGATTTAGCGGTTCAACTCTCGCGCGATTCGAGCGGCCGCGAGCAAATGGTTACCACGCGAGTTCCGCATTCATCGGACTGGAATCCTTTTATCCAGGCCGGCGATGATATACGGCGGGTGCAGGGCAGCGTGAAGGAAATCGATTGTGGCGATCGGGTGACCCGCTTTGTGGTGGAAGCAGGAGGAGCTCGGCTTCGCCTGGCGATTGAAGATCCTTCCCGGGTACGGATGCGAAACGCGCCGGCGGAGTTTGTGTGCGGTCCGCAAGAAACTAATCATGTACTGGTGGAGTACGCGGTTTCAAAGAACCAAGGAGTGGACGGGGTGGTGCGGGGGATAGACTTTCAATGAGGTGCTGCGCTGCAACGTGTCGATTACCGCGCTATTCTTACCGGGATTCTCGCATGATGCGCTGGATTTCGGGCTGTAGATCGGTCATCTGCGCTTGCGCGACTTCGATGAGCTTGGTCAGGAGCGTCGGCATTTTCGCGAGCATGGCGCGGCCGGCCGGCGATTCGTAAAAGGCCAGTATGCCGCTGATTTCTTCTTCCGAGAATGTTTCGTCATACAGCTTGATGTAGGCCGGCCGCATCTTATCCCAGCCGATGCGAGACTTCACCAGGTCCAAGATTTTGTCCTGGACTTCGCGCGCTTTTGCGGTCTGTTCGGGTGTCGCGGCCGGCATCTGAGCGACGGTCATGGATTTGATCTGCTCAAAGAGCTGATTGATGGTGGCATCCGCGTTCATGGCGTCCAGGAGCCGTCCGATTTTGGCCTCTTTGGTCAGTTCCTGGGCGGTGGCGAAAGACCCAGCCACGAGCAGGCTAAGAGGTAGCACGAAAGTCAGCTTCATAAAGTCAGTCTACTTCAGCATTCGCGCGAGCGCGTGCGCTACTCCTGATCGAAGAGCTCGGAGCGGCTGATCTGCTCGCCCTTGAGGATGACGCTCTGGATGCTCTCAATCTGTTTGATCTCCTTGAGCGGATTTCCGTCCACCAGCAGCAGGTTGGCGTCATAGCCCTCTTTGATCAGACCGATCCGGTTGCCGACGCCGATGAGCTGCGCGGCGTTGTAAGTGGCGGCTTGGAGGGCTACGGCGGGCGGGATGCCGGCATCCACCCACAGTTCAAGTTCGCGCTGAATGGTGGGGCCATGCAGGACCAGCGGATTCCCGGCATCGCTTCCGCTGACCAGCATCACGCCGGCGTTCCAGGCAGCCAGCAGATTCTGTTTGGCCAGTTCCATACTTACCGGAAAATGTTTCATGCGCTCCCGCATTTTGGCGCCATTTTCAGACGCAAGGAACTTCTTGCTCGAGTCGATCAGCGCCGAGGGACCAGCTTGCAGCACCAGGGGCCGCTCTAACGGCTCGACACTCCCGTTGGCGATATCCACAAACGCTTCGACCACCGTGAGCGTGGGGTCATAGGCGACGCCCTGCGTCTTCATTTGAGCGAAAAGCGCGGCGGGAATCTGGTCGCGCATGGAGCCATGCTCGATGCCGTTGGTTCCAGCGCTGAGCGCGTCGGCGACATCGTGCGAGTCGCCCGTATGAACGACGATGGGTAACTTTTGCTGGTGCGATTCCTCGGCAACGGCGCGCAAAAGTGAAACGTCCATACGGTTGAAAAGCATCCCCGCGGCGCCGGTTTCGAGGATCGCCTTGATGCCATCGACGCCACGCTTTTTCAGCTCGTCCACCTGCTGCCGGGCAGCTTCCGGCGTCATCGGGATGCGGACGGTTTGCTCCTCGGCCGATTTGCGGTACTGCTCCGGAACATTCTTGAAATACTCCGTGCCATGACCGCCCGGGGCCGTGAACATTGGTCCACAAGTGAACAGTTCCGCGCCCAGCCGCTCGCCGGAGTTCACCAGGGCGCGCACTTTCAGAATCTGATCCAGGGGGTCGCCGACGCTTTTTACGGCAGTGATGCCGCTGTAAAGATAAGCCGCCAGTGCTCGCAGCATGGTCTTATCGAACTGGTAATCGGCGGGTGAATCGGAAAATCCGCCGGAGGCCACCAGGTGCACGTGCACATCGATCAATCCCGGCAGCAGGGTCTTGCCGGAAGCCTCCAGTGCCTCGGCCTTCACTTCCTTCGGATCGGGGGTCGCGCCCTCATAAACGCGCTCGATCTTGCCATTCTTCACCAGCACTCCGCCGGATTCGATGACGCGGCCGTCGCCGGTAAAAATGCGGACGTCGCGGATCAACAGACTGCGGCTGCGCATCAAGTCGCGATTCAACAGCCGAGCCTTCACGACGCTTTCCTGGCTGCGCGCCTGATAAGCTCCCAAAATCAGAAAAGGCGCTAGCACCGCGAGCAGCCAAAGCTTGGCCGTGCCCGGAATCTTCTCGTCTTTTTCCCAGCGGAAGAGTTTGACGCCCAGGAAGGTCCCGAGCACTATAGTCAGGCACAGCGCTCCGGCGGCCGGCCAGTTTTGAGCCAGCGTCTCGTTGCGGCCCAGAATCGCTTGCATGCCGGTCATCAAATAAGTGGCCGGAATGAATTGCGCGACGATCTGGACCCAGTTAGGCATGACGCTGATCGGGATGGTGGCGCCGCTCAAGAACAGCATGGGGAAATACAGGAGCTGAATCACGATCTGGCTTTCCTGCATTGAATTCACGACGGAGGCGATGATCAAGCCCAAGGCGCGGAACGCCAGCGCTCCGAGCGACACGAAGATCAACAGCGAGAGCCACTGCCGCGGAAGGGCCATCCCATAGACAAAATGAGCAAGCAAAATCATCAGCAGGGCTGACGGAAGAAAGTTCAGCAACCCGGTTATCAGCGAAGCCACCAGCATGGGGGCCGCGGAGATGGGCGCGACCTTGAAGCGGCGCAAAATATTCGCCTCGCGATCCTGCACCGCGCGGATTCCAGCGCCGAAAAAGCCGCTGCCCAGGATCCCGATGCTCAGCACCATGGTCAGCACCTGGATAATCGCGCCTCCTTGTTCGGCATGAAACAGCTGGCCGAACATGAAAAAGAAGATCAGCGGGAAAAGATAGTTGAAGAAAATGACGCTGCGATCGCGGAAGGTCAGCTTGACATTGATCGCCGCCTGCGCGGTGTAGCTTCTTATCATTCCCGCAGCTTCTTTCCGGTCAGCTCGATAAAAACATCCTCGAGCGTCGGCCGCTTCAAATGGATGTCCGCGAGCTCGATAGAAAGCTGGTCGATCCATTTCACCAGATCGACGATCGTGCGCGCGGGCTTGACCGAATGGACCGTCAGCGATTTGCGGTCTTCGGAAAAGCTATGTTTTTCAGCGGAGAGAAAGGGGGGCAGGCCGGCGCTGGGCATAGGCTGCTCGCACTGGATCTCGATCAGGCTTTGGCCGAGGGTGCGCTGCTGGATGTCGCGCGGCGTTCCGATTTCGATTATCTGTCCTTCATCTATAATGGCCACGCGATCGCACAACCGCTCGGCCTCCTCGATGTAATGCGTGGTGAGCAAAATGGAGCGCTTGGCGCCGCGCAACTCCTGGATCAATCCGTGGATTTCGAGCCGCACCTGAGGATCCAGTCCCGAGGTCGGTTCATCCAGGAAAAGAAGTTGCGGATCGTTTACCAGGGCGAGCGCCAATGCCACGCGCTGCTTTTGGCCGCCGGATAATTTGGAGTAGTATTCATCACGCTTCTCAGTTAACTGCAGACGCTCCAGCAGCTGGTTGCGGTCGGTGCCTCGCGAGTAAAACGCCGCGAACAAATCGAGCGCTTCGTAGACCTTGATTTTATCGGGCAGGTTGGTGGCCTGCAGGCAGACGCCGATGCGATCTTTGATCTGGCGTGTTTCGAGACCCGGATCAAAGCCCAGCACCAAGGTTTCGCCGGAACTTCTTTGCCGCAGACCCTCCAGAATCTCGACTGTGGTGGTCTTGCCGGCGCCGTTGGGGCCGAGCAGCCCAAAAACTTCACCGGGATAAACTTCAAAGGAAATGCCGCGAACGGCTTCGAAATCGCCGTAGCTTTTGCGAAGGCCACGGACGGAGATGACGCTGCCGTTACTGTTGGCCACCGGCTTCCATACAAGTAAGAATACAGGAGACAGGAGACAGAATACAGAATACAGGAGACAGGAGACAGAATACAGAATACAGGAGACAGGAGACAGGAGACAGGAGACAGAATACAGGAGACAGGAGACAGGAGACAGAATACAGGAGACAGGAGACAGGAGACAGGAGACAGAAGACAGAAGGCGAATCAGTCGAGCACGCGTTCGCGGACGGCGTTGTATTCGCAGCCGAGCAATCCAATGAGAGCCAGCAGGTACATCCAGACCAGCAGGGCAATCACCGCGCCGATGCTGCCGTAGAGCACGTTGTAGTTGGCGATATTGCGCACATACCACGCGAAGCCGGAGGTCGCGGCCAGCCACAGGATAGTAGCGAGAAAAGCGCCGGGCCATACGAGGCGAAACCGGATGGCGCGGTTCGGCCCGATCCAGTAAAGCAGCGCGGTTACGCACACGGTGGCCACCAGAGCAATCAAGTAGCGCAGCGCGCCGAAGAGCAAGACCACCCAGGTTCGAAGATCCTCCTGCGGCAAAAGGCCAAGCGAACTTAGCATCCATTGTTCGATACGCGCTCCGAAAACGATTAGCGCGGAAGAACCGACGGCCGGCAACGCGGCGATCAGAACCAGCAGTAGGGCGATGCCCCTTTGTCTGAGAAATGGCCGGCCGGTAGGCAACAGGTAGGCCGCCTGAAAGCCCTCCATCAAGCTGATGATCGCGCCGGACGCCGCCCAGGCGGAGAGCAATGTCGCGACTACGATAAGCCAAACCGGACGCTGGCCTTTGACAGTGAGCTGGTACCGGACCAGGTCCTGGGTGCCGGGCGGGACCACTTCAAAGAGCAGCCGCGAAAAGACGCCGACCACCGATTCCGCATTGACACGCGCCAGAATCGCGGCAATGGAGGCAAGCACCGGAAAGAACGCCAGCAGCGACGAATAAGCCGCCCCTTTGGCGATGCCGAAGCAGTTGTCTTCGTACGCTGAGATGCAGGCCTGGCGAAAAACTCCCCAGAACTGGATCAGCGGACCGGGCCGATCGAGATACAGTCTGGGCGAGGCCGACATGCCGCTCTACTTTAATTCGCCGCTGTGGCCGCGGACGGCTCTTCGCCCCAGATATATTTGGCGAACCAATCGTAGTTGTGCTCCATCACGGCCCGCTGCTGCTTGGGCTTATTGATCGGATGCCCGAAGCCTTTGTAGAGAATAAGTTTCACCGGGACGCCGCGGTCTTTCAGCGCCTGATATAGCTCGAAGGAATTGGGCGGCGGAACGCGCTTGTCCTGATCGCCGTGCTGGATCAGAGTCGGCGTCCGGGCCTTGTTGACGTAAAAGATGGGCGACGTTTTCTGATAGATCTCCGGATCGTCCCAGGGTGTGGCTTTCAGATACTGGCGCGTGAAAGGATGAATGTCGGTGTTGACGTAATAAGTCATCCAGTCAGAAATTCCGGCGCCGACGGAAACGGCTTTGAACCGGTCGCTATAAGTGGTGATGAAGGCCGAGATATAACCACCCTGGCTCCAGCCCATGGCGCCCACGCGATCTTTATCCACCAGGCCTTTCGCAATGAGCGAGTCGACGCCCGAGATCACGTCCTGGTAGTCGCCCAAGCCGAGATTGCGGACATTAAGCGCGCGGAATTTTGCGCCATAACCGGCCGATCCACGGTAGTTCGGCCTGAGCACCAGAGCGCCTTTGGCTGCGAAACGCTCGACCGGGTAATAACGGTCGGCCGATGCGACGGGTGTATCGATGCCGGTGGGCCCGCCGTGAATCACGACCAAAAGTGGATATTTGCGCGAAGGATCGTAATCAGCGGGTTTTACGAGGATGCCTTGGATAGGCGTGCCGTCGGTGGATTTCCACTCCACCACTTCGCGCGTGGTCAGTTTGAAGTTTTTCCACTGATCGCCGACGTCGCTTAGATATTTCGGCGCAAAATCCTTAGTAGACGAGACAAAGACTTCAGAAAAATGGTTGGGCATGGCACCGGCCGCGGCGAACATCCGATGATCCGGCGTGAACGAGGCGTTGCCCGTGAAAAATGTATCCGGCGCGGTGATGCGGTCGATGGCCAGGCTTTCCGGATTCAATCGAAAAAGGTGCCCCGCGGTCTTCTGCAGCCCGCTGAAATAGATGCCGTCCGGCCCCCAGTCGATAAGCCGGGAATCTTCATCGAACTTCGCGGTGAGAATCCGGGGTTCGCCGCCGGCGGCGGGAATGACTGCGATACGCGTATCGGCGTAGAAGAAGAACGGATCGCCATTGCCGGTGACATAAGCGATGCGCTGCCCATCCGGCGACCAATGCGGATTTTCGTTCGGGCCGTTGGATTCGAGCAGCTTCTTGACGTGCCGGTCCGTCAAATCGAGCGTGTAAAGCTGGGTCGTCTCGCCGGAGCTGAGATCGGGATCGCGCGAGGCGCTGAAAGCGATATGCCTGGAATCGGGAGACCAGGAAAAATCGTCGACGCTGAACTTGTCGCTTTCGGTAAGCAGCTCGGGCTTGGGCCGCAGCTTAGGATCGGATGGAATATCGGCCGGCGCTTTCACTAGCCAGAGATGCACTTGCGAGTAGTCGCCTTCGATTATTTCGAAGTCGCCATATTTCTCTTTTCGATCTTTCTTCGATTTCGCGTCCGGGCCGGTGGACGTGAACGCGATGGCGCTGCCGTCGGGCGCCCAGTGGAAGCCCATGACTCCGTTGTCTTCGCTGGTGAGTTGTTGCGCTTCGCCGCCATGCGGGTTTATTACGTAGATCTGCTTCTTACCGTCACGATCCGAAACGAACGCCAGGCGCTTGGCACCCGGCGACCAAAGAGGGTTCTGGCTGGATTTGCGGCCGCTCGTCAATTGATAGCGGTCGCCAGTCGCGGCATTGGCTATCCAGATCTGCTGGACGAACTCGTTCTCGTCCCAATCAGCCTGCTGGACGGTATAAGCGACGTAGCGTCCATCGGGAGAGATCTCCGCGTTCGCGACCGATTTTGCGCTCAGAGACTGGTCGATGCTGGGAGTTTGGGCGGCGGCGGCGAATGCCACCAGACCAGCGAGAATAAGCTGCCACATGAGGACATTATATGGCTCCTTCGGTTGCGGGGAGCACGTCGTGCTCGCCGGCCATCCACACGTACAGCGTAGGGAGCAAGAAAATGCTCATAACCAGGTCGGCGATCAGACCGCCCACAATTACGATTGCGAAGGGCCGTTGCGAATCGGAACCGATCCCGTGCGACAAGGCCGCGGGCAGCAATCCCAGAGTCGCCACCAGCATCGTCATCATGATGGGACGAAGCCTGAGTACGGCGCCTTCCACGGCGGAATCCTCCACGCTGTTACCGCGGGCGCGCAGCTGATTGATGTATTCGAGCATGATCACCCCGGTCTGCACCGAGACGCCAAATAGCGCCAGGAATCCGACGCCCGACGACACGCTGAAATTGGTGTGCGTGATGAGCAGCGCCAGCAGACCGCCGATGCGCGCCAGCATAACGTTGACCAGAATCAGAAGCGCCCATTTGAACGAGCGAAACATGGTGTAGAGGATAATAAAGATCAACAGCACAGTGAGCGGCACTATGATGAGCAGCCGCGCTTCAGCGCGCTTTTCACTCTCGTACTCGCCCTCCCAGTCGATGTGGTAGCCGCGCGGGAGCTTGATTTTGGCGCTCACATTTTTGATCGCTTCCTCGACCGCGCCACCCAGGTCACGGCCGCGAACGCTGTACTTTATGGCGACATACCGCTGGTTCCCTTCACGGTAGATTTCCGAGCCGCCATCCCGCTCGTCAATCTTGCAAAGCTGCTGGAGTGATACTCGTTCCCCGGTGGGCGCTAATAGCCGAATGTTCTCGATCGCTGCCCGGGTATTGCGAAACTGCGGAAGATAGCGCATGACCAGGTCGTAACGCGCCTCGCCCTGCAAGACCTGGGTGAGCGCATTTCCTCCGGCGGCAGTTTGGATGGCGTCTTGAACGTCCGCCACATTGATTTGATAGCGCGCCGCTTGCTGGCGATCCACCTCGAAGTTGTCGTTCGGCTGACCCAGAACATGAAACACACCCAGGTCCTCGATGCCGTGCACCTGCCGCATGATCGCGACCACGTTCTCAGCGGTGTCCTCAAGAACTTTCAGGTCGTCACCATAGACTTTGGTGGCCAGCTGGCCTTTGACACCGCTCACGGCTTCTTCCATGTTGTCGGCGATGGGTTGGGAGAAATTCCAGATGACGCCCGGGATTTTCTCCAGCTCACGATTCATCGAGGCAATGAGCTCTTCCTTGTTTTGGTGAAAACCAGGACGCCACTGCTCTTTCGGTTTCAGATCGACGAAGTACTCGGTATTGAAGAAGCCAGTTGTGTCGGTTCCATCGTCCGGCCGGCCAACCTGGCTGGTGCATTGAGTAACTTCAGGCCAGGAACAAAGCAGGATTCGAGCTTGATTCGACAGCCGAATCCCTTCGGTAGGACCGGTGCTGGGAGCGAGCGTGCCGCGTACCCAGAGCGCGCCTTCGTCCAAGTGTGGAAGAAATTCGGAACCGATTACCCCGCCCAGCCAGAGGTACAGCGCCACAGCCAAACCGGCGAGTCCGACCGTGACCGTCAAGAACCGCATACGGATCGCGAATCTTACGGCATGGCGGTAACCGGCGGTCAACCATCCCATGACCGGGTTGTGCCACTCGCGCGTGCCCTTGGGAAAGAAAAGGCTGGCGAGCGCGGGAGCGATCAACATCGAAAAGATAATGGCGCCCAGCAGAGCAAACGCGACGGTCCAGGCCATGGGCTTGAACAGGCGGCCTTCGACGCGCTGCAGCGTGAAAATGGGCAGGTACGCTGTAATGATGATGGCAATCGCATAAAAAACCGGGCGCTGGACTTCATGGGCTGCGTCGAAGATCTTCTGTTTGGGCGTGCGGTCATCCTCTTCGCGGCGGCTCAGATGGCGAACGATATTTTCGACCATAACCACCGCGCCATCCACCACCATTCCGAAATCCAGCGCGCCTAAAGACAGTAAGTTCGCCGGAATACCTTTGAGGTTCAGACAGGTTGCCGCGAACAGGAGCGCAAACGGGATGGTCAGGGCGACGATAATGGCGCCGCGGATATTTCCGAGAAACAGGAACAGGATGATTACTACGAGGATGATGCCCTCGGTGAGGTTGTGCAACACGGTATGAGTGGTGTAGTGCACTAGATCGCTGCGGTCGATGAAGGGAACAATCTTTACTCCCGCCGGCAGAATATGATCGTTGAGCTCCTCAACTTTTTTATGGATTCCGTCCAGCGCCGTCTCCGCTTCAGCTCCCTTGCGCAGCAGCACGATGCCGGATACCACGTCTCCGTTATCGATGAGTTTTCCATCCTCGCGGTGAATCGCCCGGCCAAACTGGCCAAGGCGAATTTTTGGGCCCTGAGAGATAACGGCAATATCCCGCATGTGAAGGGGCGTGCCATTCTTGGTCAGGATCACCGTGTTTTCGATATCGTGCACGTTCCTGACTAATCCCACTTCCCGGATGTTGATCTGTTGCAGGCCAGCCTCGATGAAGCTGCCGCCGGCATTAGCGTTATTGGCCGAGAGCTGTTGTTCAACCTGCGCGATGCTCAGTCCATAGGAGATCAGCTTATTGGGGTCGACGCGAACCTGATACTCGCGGGTGGGGCCTCCGAAACTGGCAACGTCGACGACGTTTGGAACGGCCTTGAAATTTTTCTCGACTACCCAATCTTCAAGCGACTTCAACTCCATGACGTCGTAAGCGGGGTTGGAACTGTGCAGCGTGAAGAAGTAAATTTGTCCGACCGGACTCCAGTCGGTTCCCATCTGCGGCTGAAGGCCCGGCGGCAAGGTTACCTGCGACAACCGCTCCAGAACACGCTCCCGGTTCCAGGCGTTGTCCGTCTCATCGTCAAAAACCAGTTTCAGATCGGACAGCCCAAACAGCGAGAACGAACGCAGATGCACTACGCCAGGAATGCCATTCATTACGATTTCGAGGGGAATGGTGACCTGCTGCTCTATCTGTTCAGCGGAAATCCCGGGCCACTGGGTGATGATCTCAACGTAGTTATTGGCGACGTCGGGGTAGGCCTCAACGGGAAGCTGATGGAACGAAATCGCGCCCCAGGCGAACAGCAGCAGCGCCGCCGCGAGAACCAGGAAGCGGTTATTGAGCGCGAAATCGACCAGCCGGCGAATCATCTACTGTTCCACCGTGTTTTGGAAAACCAGCGCGTTCGCGATCACCTGCTCGCCGGGACGGATGCCGGAAGTCACCTCTTGCATATTGTTGGGAAGCATGTCCGCCCCCACCACTTCAACGCGGCGAAAGCTACCGCTTCCAATAGGCGTATAGACCCATTCGCGGTCGTGCAGGTGAAGGATGGCAGCGGCCGGAACCGTCGCGCGCTTTTCCTCGGTTTCGCCGTGGAACGTAGCGGTGACGAACATCCCCAACCGCATGAGGCCGGGATTTTCGACTTCCAGCCGGACCTTGGCGGTACGAATAGTTGGGTCCATTATGGGCAAAATGTTGCTGATTCGTCCTTTCAGAACGCGGTTCGGATAGGCAACCAGATGGATGTCCGCGTATTCGCCCACGTGAACTTGCGCCAGATTGTTCTCGTAAACGTCGCAGATAATCCACACGTGCGACACGTCGGAAATGGTGAACGGGTTCGGAGCCGTCAGTGCTTGGACGCCCGACGCGTTGGTGATCTGCTGGTCGGTGATCACGCCTGAAACGGAAGCGTAGACCTCGACGATTCCCGAAGGATGGTCCGGGTCGGAACCCAGGAGCTTGAGATGCTCGGTAGTGGTTTCCAGATCGACCTGGGCGTTGTCCTCGGCGTTTTGCGCGATTTCGAGAGCGCTCTTGGGGATTGCTCCGTCGTCGTATAGAAGCTTGGCGCGATCGAGCTGGATCTTGCTCAACTCTTCGTTCTTGACAGCCTTGCGATAGTCCGAATAAGCGCCCGCGATGTCCGTGCTGCGTACCTTGAACAGAAGTTGGCCCTTCTTGACTTCGTCGCCCAGCCGCGCGTCGATTTCAACGATCTTCCCGGTGGCGAGCGACGGAACCGGCACCTGGAGAGAAACGTCCGGACTGACGACGCCGGTTACATTTAACTCCGGAGCGGCAGTGCGTTCACCGGCGGTCACAAGCGGAAACCGCTCGGGATGATCCACTTTGAAGTTGTTGGCATCCATATCCGGTTCCACATTCACGGGAATGGGAGCCGTGCCCGCCATCAGATTGTCCTGGGCTTTGACCTTTCGTTCACACCCGGTGACGAAGAGGGTGACAACCGAACACAGAGTTACTTCCACGAGAAGCAAGCGCCTCATCAAAGGACCTCTCATTAAAGAACCTCTCATCAAAGAACCTCGCGGCCGGCGGCCAAGTTCATCTGAGCGGCGGCCGTCAAGTAAGAACCAATCAGATTCAAGTACGCCAATCGCGTGTCGCGATAGGCTTTCTCGGCATCCAGGAAATCCAGCAAAGACGAGCCTCCGTTCTGATACGAAAACGAAATACGGTTGCGGTTATCCTCGGCCAGCGGCAGATACTTCGACTGGTAGGGCTTCAGAAGATTCAAAGCTTGGATCAGCGTCCAATAGGCCGAATCGACGTCATTGAAGACCTGGGCCTGGGCGGCGTCCCGCAATCGCTCGTTGCGCCCGATGTCGATTTGAGTCCGCGCTTTCTCGCCTTGATTGCGATCGAAAATGCGCAGCGGAATACTGATGCTCCCACCGACGGTCTGGTTCGCAAACACGTTACTGAACGAGGAATTGTGCGAATACCAAACGCTGAAGGTCGGATCGGTCGAGCCATTGGCCACGGCGAGATTGTGAGTGATTTTTGCCAGTTCCACCGATTGCACGGCGGCTTTCAAGTCCGGCCGGTTTTCCATCGCAACATTGCGAAAATCCTCCAGAGAGATCAGCTGCGCCGCGAAACCGTACTCGCCGGTTACATCGAACTGCTCGATCGGCGTGCGGTCGTTCAACAGCATCAGAAGCTGAATCTTGGCCGTTCGAAGGTTCACGAGCGCCGTTTCGTAATCCGACTCGAACTGGACGCGCTGTAACTCCAGCCGGTTCAGATCTACCTGAGCCAGGTCGCCCGCCTTGAAGCGCTTCCGATTTACATCCAGCTCATGGTCCCAGTACTCGAGATTCTCCTTGGCGTTCTGGATTACAGCTTTGGCCTGCAATACTTGTACGAAGCCGCTTCGAAGGTTGAATACGAGGCCGCGCTCCTGGTCGAGATAAGTGGATTCGGCGACGGTTGTAGTTTGTTTGGCTTGATCGCGCCGCAGCTCGCGTTTGTGGTCGCGTTCGTGCAGATAGCTGATGCCGGGCGTCTCTAAAACACCGCTGAACGGACGCCAGACTCCTGCATTGGGGACGATTTGAAACCCGTCCACCGTTAGAGACAAATCCGGATTGGGACGGAGATAAGCGGTGATCTCGGCGGCGCGCGATTCGTCGATGTTGAGTTGCGCAGCCTTCAAGGTCGGGTTGGCAGCCGCGAATTTGTCTTTTATCTGTTGCCAAGTGAGAACTGTCTGACCAAAGACACTGCCGGCCATTAGTAGTGTTAAAAGGAGCGCAGTGTATAGGCGCGTCATCTTTGGTTTGGTTTTCGCAATTCTCATAGAGCGCACGGCAAAAGGGCTAAGAGCGGAAACATACCGCTGTATAGGTAGAATTCGAATCTATCGCGTAGGTTAGCCGGCAGCTAGTTATCTTGTGTTCAAAACCGCCAGTCTTTCGATTAATCGCTCAGCGTGACAGCGATGTTATCTGGCCCGGAGTCAATCTTTCAGATGCAAGATCAGTCTTTAGATCAAACGCCCGATCTTTCGGGTGAACCACTTTTCATCGCCGCAGATTCGCCATAGGATAAGCTCATTGCTTTTCCAAGCGCGTAACACCACTCATGGACCAACAAACTGAGGACAATCGAATTCGTCTGGTTTTGCTCGACGAGCACGGACTCTTCCGCGCAAGTCTGGGGTGCTTATTGGCGTCCGAGCCGGATTTCGAAGTCGCAGGCGAATGCGGGACATCGGCTGAGGCTCTAGAAGTCGTAAAGCGTTCGGCTGTGGATATCGTCTTGTTGGATTTCGATGTGAGCTCCGAACACGGGAATGAGTTCATTCCTACGGCGAGAGATGTCGGTTATCAGGGGCGATTCCTGATTGTGACGGGTTCGGCTGATGCGAAGAACGCCGCGCTCGCATTAAAACTTGGCGCATCGGGCATCTTCCTGAAAACGGAGGCTCCGGCCCGGCTGGTGCAAGCGATTCGGCTGGTAGCCGAAGGAGGCGTTTGGGTCGACCAAAAGGTCCTGCAGCTTCTGGCTAATCAGTTAATCGACCGTCATCCTCAATTGGACGGCCAGAAGCCAGAGGGCCCGCTCGAAGACCGCGAGCGCAAAGTGCTCCTGGGCATCCTGGGAGGCCTCACGAACAAAAAGATCGGTGAAAATCTGGGCCTTTCGGAGAGTTCCATCAAGAACCTGGTGCAGCGGTTATTTTCGAAAGCCGGCGTGAAAACCCGCAGCCAACTTGTTCGAGTGGCGCTGGAAGGCTCGTTGGGCAGGGCGCAACAAATGATGAACCGGCGGCCAAATCTCACTGCTGTGCGGCAATCGCACGGCTAATCTTTTGATTGACCTCGATTGGTCAAAGAAGATTCCGGTAGTGCTCCAGAGCCACTCGAACCAATTGGCTACGAGTTCGCACTCCACTCTTGGTGAAGAGTTGTTGCAGCGTATTCTTGACTGCACTTTCGGAAATCTCGAGCTTCGCGGCTATCTGCTTGTTGGCAAACCCTTGAACGAGAAGGCGGAGTACTTCCAACTCCCGGCCATTCAATGAGATTCGCTCCGCGTCATCCGACATCGCCGCCGAATTGAGGCTTCCGGTGGCCTCTTCGCTGACATCTCCAATGATGGCGGCTAGTTTGGGGCTTTGGCCTTCCTTGTAGGTCGAGAACCAGACGTCCGCCATGAAGATTTCTCCGTTACCGCGGTGTCCCCGGCACTGCATCGAGGCGCGGAACTGGGGCGCTTCTTCCCATCGCAAGGCATGATGCAGGTCAGGCAAGAACGCTGCGATAGGATTTCCCACCAGATGTCCATCGCGCGGGGCCATTAGTTCGGCGGCGGCCCGATTGGCCAGTTCGATGAATCCACGCTCGTTCACCGTGACGATAGCCGCCGGACTGGTCTCCACTAAAGCGCGCAACCTTTCTTGGGCTTCCAGGCTGATGCGCCGGTTACGGACGAGCTCGGCGACGAACAATCCGCAGCCTGCCAGCGCGAGCGTCTCAAAGGAAAGCCGGATGAATGATCGGTCCAGCGAGCTAAAAACCTCTGCGAGAATGGCGCAGACGAATCCCAGCAGCACGATCGCCCAGCGGGGCAGGAAGCCGGCTGCCAGCATGATCGGGAACAGATAGATAAAGCCGAGCGAAACGTATGGCTTGGTCCACCAATCCACTACTGCGACGGCAAGCGTAATTGCGCCGCTGACCAGTAAGACGGCTGACCGGTTGCGCTCTTCCCACACTCGTTCCAGGGCCGGCATGCGCATGGGTGAACCGCTAATTATGCCATGGCTGTCGCGCCGCGCCGCGCCAATCAAAGGAGTATCGTCAAATCTTGCGACGATCTTCCGGGCAGTCAAAAGATTATGCCGCATCCAGCCGTATCTTAGCTCAATGCGTGCAATATTATTTCGCGTTCGGATGGAGCCTGGAGGGCAGCACCACGTCGCCCTGGGTCAGGCTCCAGCCATGCGCTTCCCAACTTGTTCCATCGCATCGGAATCGAAATCGCCGGCGACCTTCAGAATTTTGCCCATCGTGCGGAACTGATATTGCGCGAAAGAGATCGCGAACATTGAGCCTCCGCAACGAACCACTTTGCCATGGGCCACAAGCTGAAGGGGAACAGCGCCATCGAGCAAAAGAGGCCACTCGACGTTTATTTCCAACCTTAGACCAGCGCTGACTTCCTGCTGTGCGGAAACAAGCAGACCGCCGCTGCTCATATTCAAGGTATGACCCACACCATTGACGGTGTGATGACGCCCAACAGTGCGATAACGAACCGTTAGTTTCACCGGGTAACGCGCTTTGGAACGCCGTTCTATTACTGTTTTGTTAAATGAGGCTTCCATGTGATTCCATCCTTCCAAACCCACTTTGGGAGAAGGCAACTCAGAGGCCAGTGAAAAGCGGCCCTCGAGAGAATCACTGGAAGCTTGTAAGCGGTTGATATCGAACGGCTTGTAAGACGGTAACGTGTTGGACCTCACAATATTCTGATGACCTGAAGAACAATATGATTCGCGCCGCTAACCGTTTTGATAGCGGTAAATCCCTTCTGATAGTGACGTAGCCAGGCTAAGTCCGAGGTAAAAGCAAGAAGCGGTCGATGGATATTCTCGCGCTTGTTTCCAGGCGAAGAGGGTCCCGATGCCCCAGCTGGGGAGCAGAATGAGGCCGCGCGGTCACTTCCATGCTTCCGAGACTCAACTTGGCCTGGTTGGGAGACTGCGTATCGAGTAGTTCCAACTCCAGCGTAACTGTTCCGGGGTAACGGTCCACAGTCGAGATCGCGATCTGAATTGCGTTGCAACATTGGGTATCGATTTCCCGGTCAAGCTTTTGATACGCCTCCATCGACATGGGTGCGTGGTCCGTCGTTCGGAACGAGAGCAAGGGGGTTCCCCTGCTGGACACGCGAGGTCCGCGGCGGGCGATCAAATGGTAGCCGGTACATCCAGTATACGCCAGAAAAAGGAATGTTGAGGGTTTAATCACCGGCGGCTTTAGGAGAAGTGGCGTTCCAGAAGAATGAAGGAGCAAGCAGGACTGGGTGTTCGGGCTTTACCTCCGGCAGAAGAATAACGCCGGGGAGGCTATTGTCTGTAATCTCGACGCTTCCTATGGGCGGCAAGTAAAGGCTCGTGGCGGGTTCCTTGAGGCGGCCCCGGTACCGCTGGCCACGGCCCTACCGTCAGGCCGGCTGCCAAGAGTAACGTAAGCAAAAAGCCGAGGATAACGCCGATTCCAGTGTCTTACCAAGCTATCCTCTCACGTTACTGAACCGTGACATCGGCGCATTCCTGATTCCTTCCGTTGGCCAGATCCGTCCCATAGACAGGTGATATGACTAAACTCGCGATCGGGACATTATTGATGATTCCTTTTGCTCTGGCGGCCCAACCAGTGGGCGTTCCGAACTTTCATCAGGTGAACGATCGGGTCTACCGAGGAGCGCAACCGACCGCCGAGGGTTTCGAGGCTCTCGCCAAAATGGGTATAAAAACGATTGTCGATCTTCGCCGTGAGGAAGCCCAAGCCCGCCAAGAGCAACAGGTGGTTGAATCTCTCGGCATGAAATTTGTTAGCGTGCGCATGCAGATGGGTGCGCCAACCGACGAGCAGATTTCGCGGGTCATGCAGGAACTGGACTCCGACGCGGGTCCGGTATTCGTGCACTGCCACGGTGGAAGAGACCGCACCGGCACCGTTATCGCGTGCTATCGCGAGACCCATGACGAGTGGGACAGTCAAAAAGCCCTAAGTGAAGCGAACCTGGATGGCATGCGCCGCGATGCCGCCATGAGGAAGTACGTTCAGAAGTTCGCAGGGCCGGCCGGACCCCGGACTTCAGCCTTGTGACACTGCTTTAGCCGTTCGGAAACGCTCGATTTCGGCCAACTCCGCTTCGCTCAGTCGAAAATCCGCGGCGCCGATCACGCCATCCACCTGGCTGGCCGACCGCATGCCAACGATAGCGGCTGTGACAACCGGATGCCGCAGCGTCCAGGCGATCGCAACTTCACCGGCTGTGCGACCATGCCGCTTTCCGATCGTCCCCAGCAGTTCGGCCGACTCGAGATTTCGCGAAAGCAGGGGCTCCTGGAAGTTGGGCACGCGCCTGCGAAAATCGTCCGGCGGAAATGCAGCCACCCGCTCGCGAGTCATAGCGCCGCTCAATAAGCCGGACTTCATGGGCGAGTAAACGATTACGCCGATGTTGTTCGCTTGCGCGTAGGGCAGAACGGACGCTTCGATTTCGGGCGAAATGAGCGAGTAAGGCGGCTGCAATGAAGTAATCGGCGCGATGGCCTGCACCCGCTTCATTTGAGCGGCGTTAAAATTCGAGACGCCGATGTGCCGTACCTTGCCCTGCTCCTTCAGCTTGGCCATGGCGGTCCAACCCTCTTCGATGTCCTCGTCGGGCTCCGGCCAATGCATCTGGTATAGGTCGATGGCGTCGACCTTGAGCCGTCGCAGACTGCCTTCAACTTCCTTCTGGATGGAGGATGCTTTGAGCGATTTAACGATCTCGCCGCGCTCGTTCCAGGTGCGCTCGCATTTGGTGAAGACGTATGGTTTCGACGAGCGGCCTTCCAAAGCGCGTGCGACCACTTCCTCGGAATGGCCCAGCCCGTAAACCGCGGCGGTGTCTATCCAATTAATTCCGCGATCGAGCCCCGCATGAATCGCCGCGATGGATTCCTGATCGTCCTGCGGCCCCCAGGAGAAGGCCCACCCGCTGCCGCCCATGGCCCAAGCGCCGATGCCGAGAGGAGTAATTTCCAGTTCGCTATTGCCTAGTCGTTTTCTTTGCATGCATGGAGCTAAGAGGCTAGCTCCCGGTAAGAGTGGTGTCTTCTTCCCGAAGCGCCCACCTTTTGACTATGCCACAGATCACGTCGCTGAAAGTCTGCAGGTCAGTTGGCTTTTGAGCGAATTCCCGCGCACCCAAGTCCATAGCGCGGCTGATCTCCGCCTCATTCCAAGAGGAGGTGAAAATAACGATGGGAGCACGTCTGTGGTGGTATCGCTCCAACACGACCGATCCGGGGATACGGGGAATATTGAGATCCAGAATAATCAAACCCGGGCTGAACTCCGGGTTATCGAGCATCTGGACGGCTTGTTCCCCATCTCTGGCAACGTGAATCTTGACTGGGATCGAACCTTCGGCCAAGGTTTGCTGGATGAGCAGGGTATCTCCCGCGTTATCTTCGACTAAAAGGACTTCAACCGGTTTCATACACTGAGACTCAACTATTTTTAAGGACTCCTGCCAGTTCAAGTGGTTTCAGATTTCCTGGAGATTTTACTAGGGTATTTCGCACCCCCTTGTCACGGTGATATGTCCTCTCTTTGCGCCTTTATCGGTGCTCGCGTTAGGGATACTGTGCTCGCGGATCGTGGGTCTTAGGGCAGTTGAGGCCGCCGTCTGTCTTCCGCTACTCCTCGCAATTACATTGCTCGCTTACCGCCGATCGCGAAGGATCGGGTACGCCAGTTGCCTCGTTACCTTGGTGTTATGTGGTGGGGTGCTCGAATCGATGCGCAGGCCCGGCCGCGCCCCCGAAATCGACGCCAGTTCCCACGAAACGGTGCTGCTGAGCGGATGCGTGGTTTCTCCGCCGGCGTTCTATGAAGAGCGCGACCAGTTCGTCGTGGAGCTGGCCCGGAAAGCACGCGCGCGCGTCAGCCTGACGGTACGAGAAGGCGAGACGCCGCCCGATCTCCACTACGGCGAAATGGTGGAGTTAGAGGCGCGTGTGCGGCCCATCCGCAATTTTCAAAACCCGGGCGCCTTCGACTATCAGGCTTACTCAGCACGCAGCGATATTTATTGGACCGCATCGATGGCAGCCGGAAGCCGCGTGAAAGTGCTGCCGGGCCGCTGCGGATCGCGGCTGCTGGCGGGAATCTTCGCATTACGAACAGCGGCGCTTAACAGGATCGACCGCCTCTACTCCGGCGAGCCTTACGCCACTGGCATGATGGAAGCCACGCTGATCGGAGAATCGAGCAAGCTCGACCGAATCTGGACCGAGGAGTTCCGCCGTACCGGCACCTATCACATGCTGGTGATCGACGGGCTGCATATTACCGTATTAGCGGCTTTCCTTCTTTTCCTGATGCGACTGTGTTTCATGCCCGAACTTGGAGCGCTGGCATTGACAGCCGCCGGGGCTTGGCTCTATGCATTGGTTTCGGGCGGAAATGCGCCCGCTGTGCGGGCCGCCGCTGGGTTCAGCTTGTATCTGGCGGCGCGGTATTTTTATCGGCGCAGGCGTGTGCTGAATCTGCTAGCCGCAGTGGCGATCGTCTTTCTGATCTGCGATCCGGGGCAATTGTTCGAGGCCGGCTTCCAATTGTCGTTTCTAGCGGTAGCGGCTATTGGCGCGCTGGCAATTCCTCTTTTGGAATCAACTTCCGCGCCGTTTTCCCGGAGTCTTTCGGGAATCGGAGAAACCAGCCGCGACGTTCGGATGGAGCCGCGCGCAGCTCAGTTTCGCGTGGAGCTACGCCTGCTTGCCGAGACGCTCCACTACTATTTGCGAATGCCGCAAGGGTGGATCGCGCGTGGACTTGCCTTTATTACCCGGCTGCTGTTCTACGCCTGGGAAATGGCCATCATCTCCACGGTAATTCAGGTTGCCTTGGCATTACCGCTGGCAATTTACTTTCATCGGATTTCCTTCACGGGCTTCTCGGCGAACATCATTGTTGTGCCGCTGCTCGCGTTGGTCGTTCCTTTCGGCTTTATCGCAGTTTTCAGCGGCTGGCATCTTCCCGCCGTAGTGGCTGGCTGGCTGCTGAACGCCGGCGAGAAGGTGACCGCCTGGCATGTGCTATTCGAACCCGACTGGCGTGTTCCCGATCCCCCGCTTTGGCTGTCGTTGGCCTTTTCGGCGGCCTTGATTGTGCTGGCCCTTGCAATCTGGCGGTCACGCCGGTGGAGTTGGATGGCTTCGGGCGCCGTCGCCATCTTATTCGCGCTGATCTTCTGGCAACCCTTCCCGCCCGAGGTGCATCGCGGAGAATTGGAATTGACCGCCATCGACGTGGGCCAGGGCGACAGCTTGCTGCTCGCATTTCCCGACGGCAAGCTGATGCTGGTGGACGGGGGCGGGACTCTCTCATTCGGCCATCGGACCAAACCCAGGATCGACATCGGCGAGGATGTGGTGTCTCCATATCTATGGCGCCGGTCAATCCGGAAGATTGACGTGGTGGTGATGACTCACGCGCACGACGATCATGCCCAAGGGCTGCCCGCGCTGATCGAGAATTTTCATCCACGCGAACTTTGGACCGGAGCGACGGCGCCTAGCGCGGCCTGGAAAGCAGTGGAGACAAAAGCCCGGTTACAAAAGGTTTCGATTATCGAAATGCGCGCCGGCCGAAGCTTCGATTTTGGAGGCGCGCACCTTGAGATCGTTTCGCCGCCGCAGGATTACGTACCCGGCGAAAGCCCAACCAACAATGACTCGCTAGGGATGCGCATCAGTTACGGCCAGCGCTCTATCCTATTGACGGGGGACATGGAAAAGCCCATGGAAATACAGGCGCTCGCGGCGGGCGAACTGCTGCAGGCCGACATCCTGAAGGTAGGTCACCATGGCAGCAATACATCCAGCATCGAGCCATTTTTGGCGGCAGTTTCGCCCACCTTTGCGGTAATTTCGGATGGTTTTGAGAACACATTCCGGCACCCCCGCCCCAAGGTGCTGGAGCGCCTCACCGAGCATCGCGCCACCATCTTACGGACGGATCTCCAGGGGCTGACAACCATCCGGACGGACGGTCATAAAGTTTCGGTCGAAACCTTCCTGCCACGAGCGGCATCGCATGAAGCGTACCAGTACTCAGCCGCGTTCCCGTAAGGAATTGTATGCAAAATATTACGGGACAACCTTGTTTGGTATTGATACTATAAGTAGACCTGAGGTTTTAAGAAATGCCCATTCCGCGCTGGCGGCTGCGCGTCGCCCTTCTTGCTGTCATATGCGCTCCCATTCAAACCCTTCCGGCTCAATCCGAGGCTGACGTCAATGCCGGAATCAAGAAATTCACCCAGATTTACGAAGCGGTGGAGTCAAATTTCGCCGACAAAATAGAGGCCGATCAGGTCGTCTTCAAGGGCGCGATTCCCGGCATGCTGCGCACGCTGGATCCGCATTCGAATTTCTTCGACCCGAAAGCTTATGCGCTGCTGCGCGAGGGACAATCGGGCCACTATTACGGCGTAGGCATGTACGTCGGCGCACCCGAAGGCAAAGTGGTGGTGATGTACCCGTTCGAAGGCTCCCCGGCTTATCGTGCCGGACTCAGGCCGGGCGATCAAATCGTCTCAGTAAACGACTCCGATACCGAGCACGCCACGGTGGCGGAAGTTTCCGGCATGTTGAAGGGTCCGAAAGGAACCCCCGTCACCATCACGGTGAAGCGCCTGGGGAATTCCGAGTCGCTGCATTTCTCGGTGGTTCGTGACAACGTTCCCCGCGGCACGGTTAATTATGCGTTTTGGATTCGGCCCGGGATCGCATACATGCGCATTGAAGCCTTCAATGAAACCACCAGTCACGAAGTGGATCAGGCGCTGGCGCATTTTCCGGAGAGCGCCATCGACGGCATGATTCTGGACCTGCGCGATAATCCGGGCGGGCTGGTGCAAGAGGCTGTGAACGTGGCGGATCGTTTCCTGCGCAAGGGCCAGTTGATCGTGTCTCATCACGGCCGCGCGTCCGCCGAAACCAAATTTGTCGCCAAGAAGGGCGAGCGCGGGCGCGAATATCCGATTGTCGTCATGGTGAATCGCGGCACCGCGTCCGCTGCTGAAATTTTATCCGGCGCCCTGCAGGATCACGACCGGGCGTGGATCTTCGGCGAGAATACTTTCGGTAAGGGCCTGGTGCAGGCGCCGTTTCCGCTGTACGGCAACAGCGCGCTGCTGTTGACCATCGCAAAATACTACACGCCCAGCGGCCGTTTGATCCAGCGCGACTATTCGCATCAAGGTCTGTATGAATACCTCAGCCGCAACGAAGGACAGAACAATCTCAAGGACATGAGGAAGACCGACAGCGGGCGAGTGGTATTCGGCGGAGACGGAATCGCACCGGATGAGAAATACGAGACTCCCAAGGCGACTCACCTGGAAGCGCAGCTAGAGAACCGGCAGACGTTCTTCTTCTATTCGCCCGAATTCTTCGCCACCCACGACGAGCATCTGGCGAAGGATTGGAAGCCCAACGATCAGGTGATGGAAGACTTCAGGTTCTTCATGAAACGGCGCGGCATCGAGTTCACCGACGAGGATTTCGCGCGCGATCGTTCGTGGATACAGGAGCGCCTGCAGGAAGAGTTGTTCACTACGGCCTTCAGCCGGGAAGAATCCGATCGGCTAGGTTTGCAGAACGATCCGGAAGTGCTCAAGGCGCTGGACTCGCTGCCGTCTTCGAAAGCATTGCTGGATAAGGCGCGCGAGGTGATCGCTCATCAAGGCCGCAAGGGCGCGGTTGCCCAGGCGCGGTAAAAACCTCTCCCTTACGGTCGCGGCTCAGATGCTTGGTTGTTTTCGGACTCGGCTTCGAGTTCATCGGCCGCCGCCGCCGGAGCTGCGGCTTCCGTATCTTCGATCAGTTTGCGGGCGCGTGCGGCTTGTTCGCGCGCGACTTTCACTTCGAAGGGAAAGTTGGGGAGCACCGAATCGCCCACCAGCACGGCCGCGATTCCATTCGATGCCAGCAGGTTCTTGATAGACATGGCCTGCATTTCCCCCGTGACGCTGCTGCCTTCGATGTGGAATATTGTTTCGAGGTCAAGGTTGGTGGAATCGTCGACCTCTTCCACTTCATCCAGTGGCGGATTCTCGTCGATCAACTCCTCGGCTCGCGCGGCTTGGCTCGCCGGCACCCTCACCTCGTAGGTTCCCTCCGGTACGCCGGGCGCGGAATCATCCGACATTACGGCGGAGATGCCTTCCTCGCTGAGCATTTCGAGGATCGTCTCGCAATCTTCTTTGGCGGTGGCATCCATGGAGCGATAAACGGTTATTAGATCCGATGACGCGGTCATAACTTGATTCTGACGCATTCTCTGGTATCGTGTAGGAGAACTCCCTCCGCGTCCGGATTCCGAGGTGTACTTGTACGCTCTGGTTCGCTTGTACGCTCTGGTTCGATGGATGCTGGTGCTTTGGGCCGCTGCGGGAATCGCAGGAGCCCAAACTGCCGCGCTGTATGCTGACAAGCAGCCTGCAATCCCCGCGCAGCCGTGTATCGCGGCGAACGGCGTGCACAATGCGGCGAGCGCCGCTCCGATTTTCCTGTTCGATTCGTCCATCGCTCAGGGTTCGATATTCAGCATCTACGGCACAAATTTAGGGCCAGGGTCGAGTCCAGCGCTGGCGTTTCCGCTACAGACCACGCTCGCCGGCGTGTCGGTTCAGGTCAGTTCGGGAAGCACGACCGTGAATGCCATCCCGATTTTCGTCGGGCCGGATCAGATCAACGCCATTTTGCCGGGGAGCACGCCGACCGGAAGCGCGACTGTGACAATCGCCTATAACGGGCAGACCAGCAACGCGGTGTCTTTTCAGGTGATCGCCAATAGCTTGGGAATTTTCACAGTCGGCTCGACCGGCGCCGGGGCCGGCATCATTACTGGTGCGAACAACCAACTTTATTCGGTGAATTCGCCCGCAAACCCCGGCGACGCCGCCACCATCTGGGGCACAGGCCTGGGCGCATCGCCCGGAGACAACGGATCCAGCCCACCCCAGCAGATCGACATGCCCACTCTTCCTCTGACCGTTTATGTCGGCGCCCAGCAGACGGCCGTGACTTATCGTGGCCGAAGTGTGTTCACCGGCGAGGATCAAATTAATTTTGTGGTCCCATCGGGAATCACGGGCTGTTTCGTGCCGGTCGCGGTCCAGATCGGAAACGTCGTCAGTAATTTTGTGACGATGCCGATCGCTCCAGCCGGGCAGTCGTGTCCCGATCCTGTGATAGGCCTCGGTTCTTTTAATGGGTCGCCGCCCACCGGCAACGTCACTCTAACACGAAGCATGATGATCGGAACCACAACCAGTACAACTGACTCCGGTCAGGCGTTTTTTGGAGATCCCCAGATCCTCGCAAGTCCGCCAGCGCCCCCGGTCTCCGGCAATCCGTATAATTTACCATCGGGTACTTGTATCGGGGGCGTAATGGTTCAAGGGGTGTTTGATCTCCTGGTTAACGTGCTGGATGCTGGCCCGGCCATTACCATCACCGGTCCCCAGAGCTCGCAGCAACTCCTCGCGTCTGCTTCGTATTCCGCGCAGTTCGGCGGCGGCTCCGGCGCCAATGCGCAGCCGCTCTACCTAAACGCCGGCGCCTACACCGCTTCCGGGCCTGGCGGGAGCGAAGTCGGGGCCGAAGTCGGACCATTCTCGCAAAATTTCACCATCCCGCAGCCTCTCACTTGGACCAATCAAGGCAACATCACCACCGTGGATCGTTTCGCCAGTCTCGAGGTGACGTGGACGGGTGGCGATCCCAACAGCACGGTCCAGATCACAGGCAACTTCGCGACCTTTATCTGCAATGCGAATACCAGCAACCAGCACTTCATCATCCCCGCTTTCGTGTTGCTCAGCTTGGCCCCGTCATCCGGGACATCGACCAGTGATCTCACTCTCAGCACGACTTCGACAACCGCATTTACGGCCTCAGGAATCAGTTCGGGAACTATTAATTCGGTCGTCACGATTGCAAAGAATGTGACCTATCACTAGCAGACTGGCTGGCGGCATTTTCATTGGAGGCGACACGGAGAGCCGGCGCGGACATACTTATGGGAACCGCGGCCGGAATACGTTCGATAATTCCGCTAAGCGTACGCACGGATGAGTAGGCGCACCAACTTACGCCGCGGTGTAATCGCCTCGGGGGAGGGCATTTACGCTCTGCCTGCGCTGGCGCCGGGAGTTCACACTATCGAAGTTGGGGCGGCGGGTTTCGAGATTCTACTTCTCGGCGACTCAGGTTAACGTCACGGTTCCATATTCGTCGCCGGAACGACGACGATATTGCAAATGGGTGCAAGCTTGGTTCAGTTGCAGGTTGTCCCGGCTGCGCCAGGAATTTTTGCCGCAGTTTCGGTCGGCGATAACATTTTGACCCTCTATGCAACCGGCTGCGGCGCGCTGACAACGGATGCCTTGCCGCGCTGCGCTCTCCCCGTGTCGGTCACGGTGAACGGCGAATCCGCGACCGTCCTCTATGCCGGCATTGCCCCCGGACTCGTTCAAGGCGCAAACCAGATCAACGTTCAGCTACCGGCAGATATCACCTCCGGCCAACTTGCGATCGTTCTTACAGCCGGCGAAGTGTCCAGCACGCCGTTCAGTTTCACTCTGCCATCAGGCGAGTAGTAACATGGCCTTAGATCATGCAAATCCAGGCGATCATTCACAAGGCCGAAGAGGGAGGCTATTGGGCGGAGGTTCCGGCGTTGCCGGGCTGCGTTTCCCAGGGCGAGACCATGGAGGAAGTCACCAGGAACATCCGCGAAGCTATCCAAGGCTGTCTCTCGGTTTCAACGGATCAGACTCCGGAGGACTTGGCCGGGCTGGTTGAAATCACCGTTTGAAAAACGTATCGGGCCGCGAGTTCACAAAGGCTCGAACGGCTCGGTTGGGTTTTGCTGCGACTTCACGGCAGTGTCGCATTAGATGACGCAAGCATACCGCATCCCTCCGGTCGCGGCTCAGTAGAGCAGCTAGTAAGCGTGGGCGACCCGATAGCCGTATGGATCCGCTCCGGCTTCGATGACGCCGTCGGGCAGCATCCGCACCATCACCGGAGCGGCGCCGCTGGCCCAGCGCGAACGGATGCCGACGCGATCGCCGCGGGCCGACAGGTCCTGCATGACGCTTTGCGAAATGCGCTCGTCGAGCAGCAGGTCACCGCGAACCCAGGCGTGATTGTCGAAGCTCGATACCAGATGCCGGGTCTGCAGGCGCGGCGCTTCCACAGCGGCCTGCGCGTTCATTCCGAACTCCACCACGTCCAGGAAAAGCTGGATCAGGCTCTGATCCTGATTGTCGCCGCCGGGCGTGGAGAACGCCAGGTAAGGACGGCCTTGCTGGGTGACCAGCGTCGGACTTAAGGTCACGCGCGGGCGCTTGCCGCCGGCCAGCTCATTTGGAGATCCGGGGACCAGCAGGAAACTCTGGGCGCGCTCGGTAAGCGCAATGCCGGTGTCGCCGGCGATCACTGACGGCAGCCATGCGCCGGACGGAGTGGCCGAGAAGACGATGCCGTCTTTATCGATCGCATCCACGCAGGTGGTGTCGCTCGACATCAGCTCGGGATCGATCCTGGTGCGCGCGATCTCCATATCGATGGGATGCCGCCCCTTCTTGTCATTGATGGTGCCGGGAATAAAGTCCAGCGAGGCCTTGGGCCCAATCAGCTTGCGGCGCTCGGCAGCATAATCCTTGGACAGGAGCGTATCGGTGGGAATGTGGTTGAATTTCGGATCGCCGTAATAGGTATCGCGGTCGGCATAGGCGAGCTTGAGAGCCTCAGTGACTTTAAAGATGTAGTCGGCGGAATTGAAACCCATCGATCGCAGATCGAAGCCTTCCAAAATGTTCAGAGCTTCGAGCATGGCCGGTCCCTGGCTCCAGAATCCGGGCTTGTAGACTTTATAGCCGCGATAATCCACCGACACCGGTTCTTCTGGCTGCAGTTTGAACGCCGCCATGTCCTCGTATCGCAGCAGACCGTCGTTCTCCTTCATGAAGGTGTCGATGCGATGGGCGATGTCGCCGCGATAGAAATAATCCCTGACTGCGTCGATTCCCGCGGTACGGTTGCCGCCGGAAGCCAGCACTTTCTTTTCGGCCGCCACCATGGAACGCAGAGTCCGCGCGAGGTTGGCCTGGCGGAAAATTTCGCCGGGCATCGGAACCTGACCATCGGGCATGAACGTTTTCTTCGAATCGGGCCACAGATCGAAGAAGCGGCGCGAGCGCGCGATGGATCCAGAGCGCATCTCATCGATAGCCATGCCGTCGGCCAGGTCGATGGCGGGCTGCGCGACTTCGGCGAATGACTTGGTTCCGAACTCTCTGAGCGCGACCAATCCGGACTCCACCATGCCGGGGACTAGCGCCGGCATGATGCCGGCCACTGGAATGATGCCCTTCATGCCGCCGGGCTCCAGCGTCAGGATTTCACCGGGCTTGGGCCGGCGTTCGCGGAACATTTCGGCGGTGGCGAGCTTCGGCATGGTGCCGACGCCCGCGATGGAATAGACTTTGCCGGCCTTAGTGCGAATCAGGATAGGCGCTTCGCCGCCCATGCCGAAATGCGAGAACTCGGTGACCGATGCCGCAAACATGGTGGCCACGCCAGCATCCACCGCGTTTCCGCCCTGGAAATAGAGGCGCATGCCGGCTTCGGTGGCGTATTCGCTGCCCCCCGCGACGGCGCCATGGATGCCGCGCGCTGCCTGCATGGCCGGCTGTTCATAATCCTTGTGCTGGGCGGCGCAGACGAAAATGACGCCAAAAAAGAGAACACCAGTTTTGCGGTACATAAGCTATGGACATTATAGCTCCGCCCGGAACGGAATCCTCATTTCCAGGAGATCACTTCACCGCCGCTCACGATTAAATTGAGGACGCCCGAGCTGGCGCGATCGAACTCGACCTTGACAGGTTTGCCGTTGTAGAGTTTGTCAACCGTGAGTTTCGCCAATAGGTTCGACTGACGTGCCTGGGCCTGTCGGATCAGGCCTCCAATATTTGTTCCATACGTGACCCAGGTCCGGCTTCCGTTCACGGTTACAGCTACCAGCCCGTTTATGGCGACTTGTTTTGGAACCGCGACGCACAGTTCATTATTCAGCTTGTCGCAGGACGCCGTTCCTGTCGCGAGTATTTTGGTGCGCCGCTCCAGCTCTGCGCGGGTGCGGGCGGCAACGATGATCGCGGCGTATTCGGTCTGCTGCGCTTCATAGAAGACCCGGTAGAATGCGGCCTCCGCCGGAAATTGAAAATAGTTGGTGGCAGGTTGGGGGCGGCGTTCGGTGTCGTCGCCGATGTGACGATCGGCGTAAAGAGGAACGATGCTGAGTCCGACTCCACCGGCCTTGCCTCGACCGCGTACATCGCGGTTTCGTAGCCAAGGAGGTTTGCCGAGGATTTTATGTTTACAGTAATGCTGTTGCCTTTCCCCGAGGTTTCAGCCGGTTCCGGTATTGGCCGGTCGGGCGCCAAACCTTCGCGCAGGATTGGGCTGAGCACCTGAATCCTCATTTGCGAAGTGATGTCGATCTGGTTCGAGTGTAAGAGGTGAAAGGCCCGGTCGATGTCGAGTGGAAGCGCTTGGGCAATCTGTTCAGCTAATTTCTGACTTGTACCGGGCGCGATGCAGCCTTGTGATTCCAGATCAGCCGTCCACTCATTCAGCCATCCGATTGGTTGTTGACTGAGAAACGCGCGTGTGAGCGTCACGCGAATGCGCTTACCGTTGGTAGTGATGGAGGGCGGACATTGACCATGTCCAGCGGCGACGCTGGCGTTAAAGGTCCGCTGAGTCACATCGGCGCCGGCAACGCCTGGGGGAATCAACACCTGACTGGCGCCCACGGGCACCAGGCGATAGGTGCTTGGCCTGTGGATCGCGCATCCGGCGAGCAAAAGCAAAATTAGGGACAGTACACGCAAATACCGATTTTCTCACGCACCGACCCGGATGGGCGCGGTCCTTTATAATAGTCACTCGGATGAGCGATATTTCTGAACTACTGGAGCGATTCCGCCGCGGCGCCGAAATGGTGGCGGTTTCGATCACCGGCGCAGCGGGCGCGGAACTGGACTGGGCGCCCGAGCCGGGTAAATGGAGCATCCGCAAGATCGTCGCGCATCTGGCCGATACCGAGATCGTCGCCACCACGCGCTTCCGGCATGTGATCGCCGAAGAGAATCCTAAGCTGGAAGCTTTCGACCAGAATGCCTGGGCCGAAAAGCTGGACTACGACCGTCGCAAGACTTCTCAGGCTCTCGAAAGTTTTCGCCGTATCCGCGCGGAAAATTACGAACTGCTGAAAGACCTGCCGGCCGAGGCGTTCGATCGGGTAGGAGTGCACGCCGAGCGAGGTCCCATGACGCTGCGGCAATTGCTGCAGGTGAATGCCGATCACGCCGAGAGTCACGCCGCGCAAATGCGAGCGCGCCGCACTGAATACAAAACCTTCAAAGCTGGTGTCAAATGAAAAAACTCGCGCCCCGTTTGCTGCTTGCCGCCGCTGCTGTCGTTCTCTTTGCGGCGACTGATTTCAACGCCGAAGGCAACCGCTGGTGGTCGCATATCCAATACCTGGCGAATGACGAGATGAAGGGCCGCAACACGGGCAGCCCGGAGCATCTCAAGGCCGCGCATTATGTGGCGGGCGAATTCGAACGGTCCGGTCTCAAGCCGGCGGGCACGTCGGATTATTTGCAACCGGTAAAGTTCGACGTGAAGCAGATCGTGGAAGATCAATCCAGCCTGGCGCTGGTGCGTAACGGGAAAAAGCAGCCGCTGGTCTTAGGCGACGACGCCACGCTCGGGCTGCGCGGCGACATCCAGGAAAACACCGAAGCCGGCGCGGTCTTCGTCGGATATGGCCTGCAGGTCCCCGAAAAGAAATACGACGATCTAGCGGGGTTGGATCTCAAGGGCAAGATCGCCGTTTATCTGGCCGGTGGCCCTGCGTCGATTCCGGGACCGCTGAAATCGCATTACCAGTCGGCCGGCGAGCGCTGGAAATATCTCAAGGCCGCGGGCGTGGTTGGAATCGCGGCCATCCAGAATCCCAAGTCCATGGACATTCCGTGGTCGCGCGCGCGGCTGGCGCGATTCATGCCGGCCATGAGTCTGGCCGATCCGTCGCTCGATGAAACACAAGGTCTGCGCTTAGCGATCACGATCAACCCGGATCATGCGGACAAGTTTTTCGCGGGTAGCGGCCACACCATCGCCGAAATCCTGGCGGATGCGGATAGCGACAAGCCGCTGCCTCACTTTCCGCTGGCGGCGAGCATCGCGGCCCATGTGCAGTTGAAGAAGTCTCAAGTGGAATCGCAAAACGTGGCCGGAATTCTGACGGGCTCCGATCCGAAGTTGAAGAACGAGTACGTAGTGATGAGCGCGCATCTCGATCACGTCGGCGTAGGCGAGCCGATTAACGGCGATTCCATTTATAACGGCGCCATGGACGATGCTTCCGGGATCGCGTCCATTCTTGAAATCTCGCGGATGCTGCACGAATCGAACGCCAAGCTGAAACGCTCGGTTCTATTTCTTGCGGTGACGGGTGAAGAGAAAGGACTGCTGGGCTCGCGGTATTTCGCCGCTCATCCCACGGTCAATGGAAAGAACATCGTGGCGGATATAAATCTGGATATGTTCCTGCCGCTGCATGCGCTGCATTATCTGGAAGTGCAGGGCCTCGGGGAGTCGAGCTTGGGTGACGACATACGCGCCGTGGCCGGCCAGGCGGGCGTGGAAGTGCAGGCCGACAAGGAGCCGCAGCGCAATCTATTTATCCGCAGCGATCAGTATAATTTCATCCGCCAGGGCATTCCCGCGCTGGCGTTCAAGTTCGGATACCTGCCGGGATCGCCCGAGGAAAAGCTCCACAAGGATTGGTTGAAGAACCGCTATCACGCTCCGTCCGACGACTTGAATCAGCCGGTGGACAAGGCCGCCGCTGCGCAGTTCAACGATATTATTTTGCATTTGATCGAACGCGTGGCCGACGCTAATGCACGCCCGCAATGGAAGCCGGACAGCTTCTTTCGCCGCTTCGCCGGCGGGGTCTAGGATGCCCGGCAAGACGGAGATCTTGCGCCAGCTTCATCAGGGGTCGCACGGCATCTTGGTGCTGCCGAATGCGTGGGACGTCGCGAGCGCTCGCATTTTTGAGGAGGCAGGTTTTCCGGCCATCGCCACCACCAGCGCCGGCGTGGCAAATTCATTGGGCTATCCGGATGTCGAGCGGATCCCTCGCGATGAGATGCTCTGGGTAGTGAAGCGCATCGCGCAGGCCGTTTCGGTTCCGGTGACCGCGGATGTGGAGGCGGGCTACGGCGATCCGGTTGGAACGGCGCGCGCGGTGCTGGAGGCCGGCGCAGTCGGGATGAATCTGGAAGACTCTTCGGTGGATGGTTCCCTGGCGGATTTGGCGGCGCAGGTCCGCCTAATCGAGCAGGTTCGCGCGGCCAGCGATATCGTGATCAACGCTCGCACCGACGTCTATCTTTTCGCTGTCGGTGACGAGGCCACGCGCTTCGACCGCACAGTGGAACGGCTGAATGCTTATCGCAAAGCGGGTGCGGACTCCCTGTTCGCGCCGGGCGTTCGCGACGCCGAAACGATTGGGCGGCTGGCGAAAGCGGTGAACGGTCCGCTCAACATCCTGGCGACGGCTGGAGTTCCGAACATGGCGGAACTCGAGCGGCTGGGTGTGCGGCGCGTCAGCGTAGGGTCGGGACCGATGCGCGCGGCGATGGGGCTGACCCAACGTATCGCGAAAGAGTTGAAGGAGCACGGCACCTTCGCGGCCATGACCGACGGTGCCATGCCGTATGTGGACGCGAACAAACTCTTCATGAAGTAGGCGGCCGACCCTAATGGAAACGCCGGACCAAGATCGAAAGTGGATCTGGATCGCTTGCGGTGCCATGGTTCTTTACGGTCTTCTCGCGGCGGTTTTGATCCTGCAGCGGCCCGGGCTGCACTATGATGAGGCGCTTCTGGTGCTGGGCGCGGTGCAGATGCGCCATTCTCCGGCGGAGCTTACGCTGCCGCACGATCCCGACACCTGGTATTGTTTCGGCCACCGCTGTCTCCCATTAATGACCGTCCGATATGTAGGAGCGGTGAAGGAATATCTATGCCTGCCGCTGTTTGCGCTGTTCGGCACTCGGGCGTGGGTGGTGCGATTCGCTTCGGTATTACTGAGCTTGATCGGAATCTGGGGCGTGGCGCGGATCGTTGGCGAGCATGTCAGCCGGCCGGCCGCTGCGTTCGCCGCGCTCGCGATTGCGATTAATCCTGCGTACGAGAACACGACCGTTTTTGACAACGGGACTGTGGCGGTTTGGATGGCGGCGTTCGGGCTGGTATGCCTGGCGCTATCCGGTTACGCTCGACGATCGAGTACGCGCGCCGCGTTTTGGGTCGGGGTTGCGATGGGGTTCGGCATTTGGGCGCGGGCCAATTTCCTGTGGATGGATATCGCCATCTTTAGTGCGGCGTTCATTGTTCTGCGAAGACAAATTCTCTTTCCGTTGCGCCACTGGATCGCGTGGGTGACGGGCGGCGTTATCGGCGGCCTGCCGTTTCTGATTTATCAAATCCACTCGAGATTCGGAACCTGGGAAGCGACCAATATGTTCGCCGCTAACGAGCCTCTGTCTTACCGGCTGTTGTCTAGAGCCATCATGCTGGCGGAAACTTTTCTGACCGATCGCGAGCATCGCGCCATGTGGGACGGGCCGGGGATGCCCGGCTGGCAGCCATGGCTTTTCTCCGGGGTGGTTGTAGTGAGCTTAGTGATCTGCGCGACAATGAGCGGCCGCTGGGGCAGAGAACGTTCGATGTGGGCGCGCGGCGTGGCGCTGACATTCGTGGTGCTGGGTCTATTTCTCTTTTTGACCCGAACGCGCGTGGCGGAGCATCACTTGGTCGCGCTGGTGCCGTTGGCGGCGATCGTCGTCGTACTGGCGTGCTCGATTCTGCAAGCACGATTCCGCTGGGGCCGGGGTGTTGCTGGAGCACTGGGCGCCGTCTATCTCAGCTCTGTCTTTTACTGGCAGGTTCAAACCGTCGAAGGCCTGCATCGCACACGCGGCGTGGGCGCATGGTCGGACGGCGTTTACACTTTAGCCCGCCAGCTTCCGCAGAAGTATGGCGCGCAGGAGATCAAGATTCTCGACTGGGGGCTCGAAAACAACTTATATGTTTTGACTGATGCCAGGCTGCATACGCGCGAGATCTATAGCGACGGCGCGCATAAGCCGTGGGCCGACGAGATCGAGGGCGGCGGCGTCTTTCTGTTGAACGGCCCCGAAAATCGTCAGTTCCCCGAGGCGTCCGAGGCTTTCCTCACGGCGCTGGCCGCGACGCGACCCGCTATGCAACGCTTCACTGTTCCCCAGCGCAGCGGTGTTCCATTCGCGGAGATCATTGATATCCGGCCTGGAACGATTAGCCGCGCAGCCCAGGCCCAACAGTTGTTTACTCCAGAAAAGGTCGAAGGATTTTACCAGGCCGAAGCTGGCGGCTTTCGCTGGACCAAGCGTCAGTTTGCGCTGACTTTTGCGGGCGCTGGCGACAGCCGGGTAATCTTGCAGCTTTACGTTCCCGATGCAAGCATCCAGAAGCTGGGAGCCATTACGATGACCGCGCGACTGGGTAATCATGATCTCGCGCCGGTGACTTTTCGCAGATCCGGGCAATATACGTTCGAGCGCGATGTACCGGCGGGATGGCTGAAACCGCAAGGAAATCGCTTCGACTTTGCGCTCGACAAATCGCTGGCGCCGACGGCACAAGATGCGCGGGAGTTAGGAATCGTGCTAGTAAGCGCGGCGTTCGAAGCCCGCTAGCCCGCGTGGGGCGGACGCCCTCGTCCGTGCCGGACCCCTCGGTCCGGCTTTTTTGAGGCCGACGTGGGCGTCAGCCGCGGTCCAGGGGGACCGCCCCACGGCTCGAACTATTTTTCCCCTGGGATCTGATCGCGATACAGCTTCCAGTTCTCCACCAGTTTCGTTACCACCGTATTGCCGACGCGCCAGGCCGCTTCAAGCGCCGGCAGATAGGCCGTGTATTTGCCGATCTTATTTCCGGCCAGGCTTTCGGCCGCGGTCATTCCCGGCCGCTGCTGGTCAAAATCGCTAGCGGTTCGCAAGACCAGCACACGGCTGAGATCGACGCGTCCGGCCTTGGCCAGAAACGTGAGCGACTGCAGCGTCCCGGTGTCTTCCATCGCCGTGGTCACGTAGTTGCCTTTGCCATCGGTGTGATACCGGACCCAGTCGTTAGCCCACTCATTCAACAGCCGGCCGTGCCAAAACGTGGAGGACGAAATCTCGTCGCCTTTCAGCACAAACGGGGGACGGCGCGCGTTGGCAAGATCAACAAATTGATTGCGCTCGTTCCGCATCGCGTCGTTGTCTGGCAGCGGCACATTGCGGGTAAGATTAAATGCCCAATCCACCAGGCTCGCGTTCAAATGATAAACCTCGCCTGAGCCGTCGACGGCCTGGTGCGGCTGTTCGTAAGGCACCGATCTTCGCAGCGGCACGTAGCCGGTCTTCCAATCCGATGGAATTTCACGCGAATCGATCTCGTGCGCCAGATCACCGTCCACCACCCACTCCGCCCAGGCAGCCGATCCGAGCGAGCCGTCGGCCGGATCGATTCCCGCGATCCCGGCCACCAGCCAATAAGCTTTTCGCAGATCGAAACGCGGATCCAGGCCTAGCGCCATAATGCTCGCGGCAGCCTTCGCGGTTCCCACTCCCGTCACAATCCCCAGCACGCCGTCGCGATTCATGCGCAGGTCATGATAGCCTTGCGAAAACGGAATGACGCGATCGAGCTTGCTCCTTTCCACCCAATATTGGAATTCGCCCGGCTCGTCTCCGGTATCGGCGCCGCGCTCAAACATCGTCACCACCACTACTTTGACGGGGATCGGCCTCTGTTCGGCGGCGGCGCGGCCGATGACCAGCGAAATAATGATCGAAAGCACAGCGGACCGGGGCATTCACGTATCGTAGCCGACTCTCGCCTATAATCAAAGGCGATGTCGTGGAGGACGGTTCTGCCAACCATCGTCGCCATCACCCTGGGTGCGACTGCAGCCGGAGCTCAATCAACCTCCTATAAAGCGCCACGGACCGGGGATGGCCATCCCGACTTGAACGGAATCTGGCAAGCGCTCAACACCGCGAATTGGGATATACAGGATCATTCGGCGGCTGCGGGAACAGTTGTCTCGCTGGGCGCTGTCGGTGCGATTCCTCCCGGCCAAGGCGTGGTGGAAGGCGGCGAGATCCCCTATCAGCCATGGGCGCTGGCTAAGAAGAAGCAAAATTTCGCCAACCGCCTGACCGCCGATCCGGAGATCAAATGCTATCTCCCGGGTGTCCCCCGCGCCACTTATTTACCGCTTCCGTTTCAAATTATCCAAGGCGCGAAGTCAATCATGATCGCCTATGAATATGCGAACGCCGTCCGTAATATCCCGCTCGATAATCCCGGCGAAAGCCCCGCGCCGGCTTGGATGGGCTGGTCGGTGGGCCATTGGGACGGCGATACGCTGGTGGTGGACGTAACTAGTTTCAACGAAGATACCTGGTTTGACCGGGCCGGGGATTTCCACAGCGATGCCTTGCACGTGGTGGAACGCTATACGCCGCGCAGTCCTGATACTCTAATTTACGAGGCGACCATCGAGGACCCGAAGGTGTTTACGCGACCCTGGAAAATGAGCATGCCGCTCTATCGCCATGTCGAGAAAAATGCGCAGTTGCTTGAGTTCAAGTGCGTCGAGTACGCCGAGGAGTTGATCTATGGACATCTTCGAAAAAAACCGAGCAAGTAAATTGTTCACGAGCGTGATCGTCCTCGCGTTGCTCTGCGCCATCGCAGCGCCCGGCCAGGTCGCCACCAAGACCTGGACGGTGCAGCACACTCCCGACGGCCAGCCGGATCTGGAAGGCTACTGGTCGAACGTCACTATTACGCCGCTGGAACGTCCCGCCGAGCTGGCCGGCAAGGAGTTTTTCACCGAGCAGGAGCTGGCAGCCAGGGAAAAACAAGCGGAGACACCCAGAAGTGCCGAGGAAATCGCAGGAACGATCGCGCATTATGATTTCCATCAGTACGGGCTCGACCGGACGCAGACTAAGCATGGACTCAACCTGCGGACTTCGCTAATCGTGGATCCGCCGGATGGAAAGATTCCTCCTCTGACGGCTGAAGCGAAGAAGCGGGCAGCGGAACGTGCCGAAGAGAGGAAAAAAGTAGGCCCGTACGACGGTCCGGAGAGCCGTGGTCTGGGTGAGCGGTGCATCGTGATGGCCCATGAGGGACCGCCCATGCTCCCCCCCGCTTACAACGCCAATCTTCAGATCCAGCAAGGTCCCGGATACGTCGCGATTCTTCACGAAGAGATCCACGACACCCGCATCATCCCGCTGGATGGGAGGCCGCATCTAGGTCCGAACATTCGCCAGTATCTGGGGGATTCGCGCGGCCACTGGGAGGGCAATACCTTGGTGGTGGATACGACCAATTTCAACGACAAGACGAACTTCCATGGATCCGGCGAGAACCTGCATGTGATCGAGCGCTTCACGCGCGTCGACGCGGACACCATCATCTACGAATTCACCGTCGAAGATCCGACCACCTGGACCAGACCCTGGAAGGCAGAGCTTCCGATGACCAAGATCAAGGGCCCGATATACGAGTTTGCCTGTCACGAAGGGAATTTTGATATGGTGAACAATCTCACGCAAGCCCGGGAACAGGAGAAGGCGGCGGAAGAAGCGGCCAAGAAAAATCAGAAGTAAAGATCATGCAGCAGGAGACGAATCGGATGCGGACAATATCATTCATCGCCGCGATGCTTCTAACAGCCTTGCCGGCGCTTCCTCACCATGCCTTCGGGTCTGAATTCGACGTAAACAAGCCGCTGAAGCTGCGGGGAACCGTGACCAAATGGGAATTGGTCAACCCACATTCCTGGATCCGCATGGACGTGAAAGGTCCGGACGGGACCGTGGTGAACTGGATGATCGAAGGCGGCAGCCCGAACTCTCTGTTCCGGCTGGGCTTCAACAAGGGTTCGCTACCGCCGGGAACCGAGATCATCGTCGAAGGGTATCAATCCAAAGACGGCTCGAATCGGGGCGTGGGGGCGAAGCTCACGTTCACCGATGGCCGGCAATTGTTTCTGGGTGGGTCGGCGCCGGGCGCGAATCCCGACGACGGGAGCAAGAAGTAATGTGGCGCACGCACCTGCGTGCCGCGTTCACACTCTCCAGAAACTCGTTTGTGGATAGTTGAGTTCAAGGCGTTTTCCTTAAGTTGGATGCGGCATGGAAACAAGCGCGAAGCCGTGCTGAGCAGCTTTCTTTTTA
>Ga0182024_10001091_pt1 | contig 70298 bp, 73 predicted proteins | sample P32metaG_FD_120480 | JGI IMG/M metagenome (GOLD analysis project Ga0182024, IMG submission 120480) | Permafrost microbial communities from Stordalen Mire, Sweden - P3-2 metaG (Illumina Assembly) | ecosystem: Environmental > Terrestrial > Soil > Wetlands > Permafrost | place: Sweden: Stordalen...
TGCCTCTCACTCGGCTCCCCGCAGCTCGTCGAGTGGTGGGACGGATCCTCTTGGGCAAAGGTGCCGACACCGGGGAACCGCGCGTGGGTCGTCAGCGCTTCCTGCGCGCGCGGCGGCTGCCTCGCCGTGGGCTACCGGGCAGGGTCCCACGATTCGCCCGCCGCGTACTGGTGGAACGGCACTTCGTGGCGGGACGTGTCGCCTCGGATCCGGCCAGAGTGGTCGCTCGGCGCAGCGCTCTCGGACGTGTGGTGTGGGACCGGACCTACATGCGTGGGGATTGGCAGCGTGGTCGCCTACCCGGTAACCGGACCGAACGCCTTCGTATTGTCCGGTCGCTGGACCGCGCACCGGTGGAGCACGATGATCACGCGACTACCGGGACGGCCAAAGGCCTGACCCTCCCTGTGTGCATCAGCCTCCAGGTGACAGAAACGATGGTCGACCCCAGTCCCGTTGCAATCAGCCGGAAGCCCTCGATAAGAGCGGAAAGTCCTCTGACCCCCCGCTGCGCATCAGCAGGGATGCTGCGGCTCGGAGTTTGATGTCGCCTTCAGCCCACATGGCTTGGTGCCTCCGTACTTCCTCGCGGAAGCACCGTCCGGCGTACTGATTGAAGGGTCCCTTGTAGTACGGATTGGTGCCAACGCAGTTGCGCACGATGCCGAATTCGCTCTTTTGGTCGCCAACCCACTGACTGATGGCACTCAAGTATGCATTCTCCGCGTGACGGGTCTCCGCATCTCCCTTGCGGGCGAAGACGCGCCATCCGGCAAGGTGCCACCTCCAATATCCGGCAAGCAGGTGCAGAAAAGCAGGCTCCGCCACGAGCCAGGTCCTGTGCCAGCTGACATCAGTGAAAGGGACGGTGACCGAGGGCTCGACCTGTTGATACCGCCGCATGTCGACCGCCATGACCCGTGCGGTGGCATGGATTCTCAACTCCTGTGCCTGAGCGACGCTTGGGGTAGCGCAGCCACCCAGGCTGAAGGTCGCTGCGATCGTCAGGGCCAAGATACCGGTGAGTGACCGAATGCGGTTTCTCGCCATGGCTTGGGTGCTCCGTCAGGGCTTTCTCTTGGAGAATGTATCACTGCTGAGGGTTGGGTCCGCCGGGAGATCCTCACCGGAGCGAGTCCTTGACTTTGTCGAGCCTCCACTCGGAGTTCCTGCAGCTCGGTCCTCCGACGCGAACCCGCACTTGGCCCGGTTGTCTGCTACTCCTTTGCTACTCCATTGGACGACAAGGACGGACTTCGGCGAATGTGGACGAACTGCTCACCCCATCTGAGCAGGCCAGATGGAAAGAACAGAACGCCAATGACGGCCCAGCCGCGACTTTTAATCCCAAGGTGCCGGGATCGAGACCCGGGCGGCCCACAAACTCGCTGATCAGCGGCGTCGAGACATCCTTGGCTGCACGCCATGCAGCCAAACTTGCAGCCAAAGGTGCAGCCAAAGTCCCCGACGATGCGTCGTCGTCTCCCTCAATGACGCGTCGCATCGCCTCGGCCGCCTTCGCGCGCGCCCCCGGCAACAGGTGTCCATAGACGTCCTTGGTGACGCGGATCGAGGAGTGGCCGAGCTGGTCCGCGACCACCTCGAGCGGCACCTCCATCGCGAGAAGCAACGAGGCGCACGAGTGACGTAGCTCGTGGATCGACCAGTGTCCGAGCCCTGCGGCCGTGGTGATCTTGGGGACCGTCCGACCGAACGCCTCGGGGTCGAGCGGCGTCCCGATCGTGGACGTGAAGATCAGCTCCGCGTCATTGCGCCAGCGAGCGCCTCGCACGATCTCCTCGGCCTCTTGGCGGACGCGGTGCCGCTCGAGTGCCTCGATCGCCGGCCTTGAGAGTGGGAGCGAGCGCCGGCTCCCCGCGGTCTTGAGCTCCGCCAGGCGGACCCCTTCGTGGTCCCTCAGGAGCTGCAGGCGCACATGGGCGAGGAGGTCGTCCCCTCTCACCTCAAGGTCGGACCAGCGGAGCCCAAGGACCTCACCACGGCGGAGGCCCAGCGTGAGCGCGAGGACGTAGGCGGCCTCAAGGCGTTCTCCTCGAACGGCTGCGATGAACGTGCGCGCCTGCTCAGGGGTGAGCGTCCGTCCTTCTCGCCTGGGCACCCTCGGGCCCTCCGCGATTGCCGCGACGTTGCGTTCGACGAGCCCTTCCTGCTCTGCAGCCCGGAGCGCCCTTCGAAGGGTCGCTCTGGCCATCCGTCGCGTCGACGGCGAGTAACCCTGCTCTTCGAGCCTTGCGAGGAGCCTGGAGACGTCGGTAGGCGACAGCTTGGTGAGTCGCCGGTGCCCGAGCGTCGGCACCAGGTAGCGCTCGACGGCATGCGCGTAGAGGTGGGCCGTGCGAACCGCGACGGTACCGGGGACGCGCTCGGTGACCCACTCGTGAAGGTACGCCTCGACGGTCAGGCGCTCGGGAGCCGGCTGGACACCCTTGCTCGCGAGGCCGAGCGCGTCTCGCTGGCGCGTGACGACCTCGCCGCGCGTCTTGCCGTAGACGTAGCGCCGTCGCCGGATCCCGCCGTCCGCCTCGAGCTCGATAGTGCCGACCCAGGTGCCGTCTTGGCGACGGTAGATGGATCCTTCCCCTCGACCCCTACGCGACATCGCACCTCCGGTGGGACCCTACGCAACGGTTGGATCGATGGCCCGGGCCGCCTCGTTCGTCGACGAACGCCGCGAGATCACTGCCTCTTACCCGCCGGGCTCGCCCGATTTTCACTGACGGTAGCGTGCCGTCGCTGAGGAGCTCGAAGAGTTTCGTGCGCCCGATCGCGAGACAGCACGCTGCCTCGGCCGGTGTGTAGAGCAACTTCGCAGGCAACCTCGACGCCTGCACATCGACCTCGTCACTCACCATCGCGGCGATCGAGGCCGCATCCAATCCCAAGTCCATCGTCGCTCCTTGCCTCGCGGAAATTCCGCCTCCACAGAGGAACGGGCAGAAATGAGGCCCGAAATCGACAAATTTCTCGTCAGATGGTCGAAGTTATCTACCAAGAGCGCCAGGGATGTTCTTTCGCGTCACGAGCGATGTCGGGTCGGACGCTGCGCGCCCGACCCGATCGGGTGCGTTCGGAGGGTGGATTGAGTTGATTGTCATCTCGTCTCTACGTTTGTCGAGAAAGAGGTGAGTGCCGATTCATCGCCCGCGGCGGAAGTCGACCGTCCCAACGCCAGCGCGACGAGAGCCCTGCTTTCAAGTCGGTGCGCGAGAACACTACGAACTTCACACGGTCTAGATCCCGGCATCATGGTGAACAGGGCACTCAACCTGCCCCGACCGCCCTAACCACCTCCAACTGGGACACCGCTTCGCGGACGCGATCTGATGACCGATGGCTTTGACCAACGAGAACGACGAGAATCGCACCATGGCCGTCGACGAATGGATCGAAGTCGCGAGCCTGTCGACCAAGTTCTCCTCCTCCACGGAGGCATTCGCTGCAGCGAAAAGGGCTGTGGTGGGGTATCTGACCGATCAGGATATTCGTTCCGACGTGCTCCGGGTAGGAGACATTCGAACCGAGGGGCCTGACGAGCGCGGAGTCATGAGGGTTTTGATTCGTCAACGCGCAATCAGACGGGCCCGGCGTTGGCGTGGTGTCGGTCGCGACAGCCCCGACGTCGTGGCCTTAAAGGGACTTACAGGCAAGATCAAGCTTGCAATCGCAGCCGGACTGGTGGGGTTTGTGATTCTTGCTGTCTACATCGGTGATCGCACGAGCGACCTCGTTGTCCTTGGACTTGCATTTCTTGTTGGTGCTCCGCTCCTGAGAGTGGCGATTCGATCAATGTCGAAGCGCCGCTAGCGACTGCAAGAGACAGCGTGCCGGTCGGGATGTTCCATTGGACCGAGATCAACAAAGTCCGACTGGGGCCTCGGGACTTCGGCGGCATGACGACCACTACTCGGCAGTCGGGGACAGGTGCTCGGTGGTCACGGGCATCTGCTGGTCGAAACCGTGATCGAGGCCGCAACCGGTAGTCGAACAGTTCTCGATCCATCGTTCCCATCGAGTACGTCGGAGAGTCGGCAGCCGCTCGCATCGAAGTAGTTGCCTGGCTGATAGTACGACCACTGTTTCGAGGCGGCCGTTATGTCAGTGGGATATTGCGCTAACACCCGCCCTGTCCACTGGAGACTCCCAGTGCCTTCGTCAAGTCGAAGGATCGAGACGTAGTCCGCGGCTGACGACCCGCCAGAGTTGCCCACAAGCGGACCGTTGAGAAAGCCGGTGACCCATAGCGCTCGAGAGGAAGCTGCGATCCAGAATGGACCGATGATCCCAGAGACGCGGCCGATGTTGATTGATCGCAACCAGACTTGCGACGCATCGAGGTTTACCCTTTCGACTTCCACAGGGCCACCCCCGATGCCAAAGTAGATGGCGCCGCCGACAACAAGCGGGCCAAGTTCGTCGCCGCCGCCCTCGATCGGGCCGATGGGAATCTGCTTAGACCAAACGATCTTGAAGTCCCGAGTGAAGCGCCGCAGAGTTGCCGACGACTGTCCCACCGTGAGTTCGATCCAGCCTCCGGCGTACCATTGGAGTCCAACCTGGCCGCCGGAGTCGGCGGGGAAGTGGAAGCGTTGCGACTGGATGACTTCGCCTCGAGCGCCGACCACATAGGTGGTCACCGCGTCGCTGGATGTTTCCGGACCGGCACCCCATGTGTAGAACTCGGTTCGATCTGGTGAGGTATAGCCAACGAAGACGATTGGGTCCGAGTTCGGCGACATCTCACTCGTGCGTCGGTGCCAGAGGACTCTGCCATCTTGGGATAGCTCGGCGACTTCGCCGAGGTTGGTGGACGTACCAAACGTGCAGTCCACAATGAGTGGATCGACGTGGCGGACTTGAGGGTTGCAGTTGAGGTACGCAGGTAGCCGGGCGAGATGTACGAGGGTATCTGTAGGTGAGTAAACCGCAAGAAAGGCAGCCGTGTCATCACGTTTCGGAGCAAGTTCATCGGCGAGGAGGAGGTAAGTGTTGCCAACCGAATCGACTCCCGAGCTTGCGACCCCTGAGACCGTCGGGCCTAGCCTTCCAGGCAACGTTCGTGGGAACGTCAAGGTGTGAATTTCCTCCGGACCTGAACCACTCCATGACCCGTTCACCAACTGAGATGCCGAGGCCCTATAGGTCAAGGTCGATTGGCGCTCGCGCGGGGAGCCCGATTGGGTAGCGATGGCGACGGCGGCAATTGTGGCGATCACAATCGCCACCAAAAGGCAAACAACGACCGTCTTGCGTCGCATGGCTTCATCCTGCCACTCGTGCTGAACATTCCATCCTGAGCTGTCGCTGTCGGTCCTCTTGCCCTCCCAGAAATGTCGGTCGGGCAAACCAATCGGCGCTCAGCTGCGGGCCGACCTTGGTGGATCTGCACAAATCCGAGTGGAGGCTGTCCGACTGAATTGGCCTACCGGGGACCGCCTTGAGGGTCCCCCTCAAGCAGGAGATCAGCCGCGGCCGAACGAATTAGCTCGTCGTAGTGCGCTCGATGAGCCGATGAGTCCTCCCACTCGGAGGCGAGTCCGATAAAGCAGTTCAAAACCACGCGGAGTTCTGACGACCAATTGGCCACTCGCCACCAGATCATGCGTGCACCGTCGATCGGCTCAAGGTTGCCATCGACGATTCGGCAGGCAATGTGTCTGGCCACGGTTAGTCCTGCGTGGAGGTCGCTCGCCCACACGAGTCGCTCGGCATCTGCAATACCGCGGAGGGCTGTAGCGACATCGTCGCGTCGAGCCGGTTCAGACATCACAGCCAAGGGCACGAGACCGGAACCGCTCAGGGTGGCTACTCGCTCGCTTGCCCAGGCGACCACCTCTTCAGGTGGAATAAGGCCCAGGCGGAAAGATGCCTCGACCCAGTAGAAGCTCTCAACGAGGTCTCGGTCCACAGGGACTGTGTAGTCGCAACGGGAGATCGGAGCTGCGACCTCGGTGGGGGTTCGAGGAAGCCCAGGGCCGATGCGAACCCGCATTGCCTCACGCGCCGCATGGCGGCTCAGTGAGTCGGACTTCAATGAGGGCACCTCGGTCGTCGACGATCGCGAGCTCCGCGATGACGCCGGGATGCGACTGCAGCCAAACTTGCAGCCAATCGACCGAATCCGAGAGCACTTCGGCGATCGACAGCGAACTCGAGACATCCTCTGAACTGCGCAGACGGATCGTGACGGACCTCTCCGGACTCGCCTGTGCCGGTCCCAAGGTGCCGGGATCGAGACCCGGGCGGCCCACCACGTTCTCCCAGTTCATCAGAGGCTTGGCGCTCGTGCTCCGTCATCGACGTCGACCTCGAATTGCTACTGGCTGCTACTGGACTGCTTACGTCCTCGACGTTTGATCGATCTCCGACCGTTGCGATGCAGGGGACGCGACGATGAGGGGACACGTTCGAAAGCGCGGCAGTGCGTGGGAGCTGCGTGCCTACGCAGGTAAGGACCCCGTGACCGGCCGCGAGGTCTACCGCACCACAACCTTCCGAGGCGGCAAGCGCGACGCAGAGGACGCGCTGGCCCGGTTCGTCCAGGAGGTCGTGGGCGGACACAGCGCACGAGACGCAACGGTCGGGGATCTGGTCGACAAGTGGTTCGCACTCGCCCAGCAGGACCTCTCGCCGTCGACGATCGTCGGCTACGAGGCCTGCATCAAGCGCTACGTCACCCCCACCCTGGGCGATGTGCCGCTCGACCGGCTCAAGGTGGCCCAGCTCGACCACCTCTACGCCGAGCTGCGTCGCGAGGGAGGGCAAGCCCGTCGGCCCCTTGCGACCGCCACCGTGCGCCAGGTCCACGCGATCCTCCGACGCGCGCTCCAGCAGGGCTTCAAGTGGGGCTGGATCGACGCGAACCCCGCGGTGCTCGCCACCCCGCCGCGCGTGAGCAACCGGGTCATCGAGCCCCCTGAGCCAGCCGACGTCGCCCGTCTCGTCCGCGCGGCCCGTGAGGCGGACCCCGATCTCGGATCGTTCCTGCACCTCGCGGCAACGACCGGAGCGCGCCGTGGCGAGCTGTGCGGGTTGCGCTGGGACCCCGTCGACCTCGTGCACGCGACGATGACGATCGCACGCTCCATCGTCGACGGACCGAATGGCACGCTCGTCGAGAAGGACACCAAAACGCACTCGGTGCGGCGTGTCGCCCTCGATCCGGCCTCGGTCGAGGCACTCGTCGAGCACCGCGAGCGCTGCACAGCTCGTCTGAAGCTGTGCAGCGCGGAACTGGACTCCTCGGCCTACGTGTTCTCGAGGACCGTGGACGGCTCGAAGCCCTGGCCGCCGAACGACGTGACCCACGCGTTCATCGAGCTGAGGAACCGCCTCGGGCTCAGGTCCGTGCGGCTCCACGACCTGCGGCACTTCGCAGCGACGCGGCTGCTCGGCGCGGGGATCCCCGTGCGAACGGTCAGCGGACGCCTGGGGCACGCGAACGCGGCGACGACCCTGGGCGTCTACGCGCACTTCCTCGCCGAGTCGGATCGCGAGGCTGCCAACACGCTCGGCGAGCTGCTCGATCTCTCCGACGGTGCGAAGTAAGCGTCGTGAAACTGCTCACAAAGGTGTTCACCAACCTGGGGGTCAGAGGTGAATACCCTGCGAGGGGACCCCGGGCCGCCGTGCGGCGTGCAATCGCAAGGAAAACGTCGTCGAGTGGTGAACACCCTCCGGACCCTCACCCCACACCCGTCCAACGACTGACTGGCTGGGGTGCGGTTCCGGAGGGTTGGTGTCGTGATGGAGGGGTTGTATGTGCCATCAATATATGTTGATACACTGTGCCTCCTGAGATCTTGGAAAGCGCAAGGAAGCACGGGGTGACGGATGCCCGGATCCTCCATGCCTACGACCACCCGGTCAGCGTCTTCGAGGCCGAGGGGCTCACGATGCTGATCGGCGCCGACCAGGCGGGCCGGATGCTGGAAGTCGGGGTCGCTCGAGCAGACGAGATCGACTACATCGTCCACGCCATGGCGGCGCGGCGATCATTCCTGAGGTGACGGTGATGCCCAGATCGAGACAGTGGATCCTCGAGCACGCCGACGAACTGGCCAAACGCTTCGAGGACCACGAGCCGGGGCCGGGCGACGAGCGCGACGTGGCGGAGTACCTCCTGCGCCGAGGGGCGATCGGCCAGGCCGAGAGCGAGCGTCGCCTGAGCGACGCCGTCGACGTGGCCAGGCGGACGGGTTGGAGTTGGCGGCGGATCGGCGAGGTGCTCGGGGTCTCTGCCCAGGCGGCGCAGCAGCGCTACGGGAAGCCGGCCTAAGGCGAGCCGGCATGGCGGGATCGAGCGCTTTATCCGGTTGCCACCGGAGGTCATGAGCTCAAAGTGGCGACGGGGCGGATGACCCAGTCCCGGCGTTGTGTCACCTTGGAGCGCGGCCCTACTCGCCGTCCTCAAAGACGAGGTCGTCCCACAGAGACACCCAGTCGTCGTGCCTCGAGAGCGCGGCCTCAAGAGCCCTCACGACCTCCATGTGGCTGAGGTCCGGAACGACGATTTGGCCGAGTTCGAGCTTGTGGCCGGGCGAACTCTCGAGGTAGGAACGCACGATCGCCTGACCCCAGAAGTCCCAGCCGGACGATCCCCCGTCGTCAACCGTTACGGCGAATGTCAGGTGCCGGCCATCGAGCTCCAGGTCGAAGGGTGCACAGTCCAGATATGTGCTTCGCGGTACGTCATCGGCGAACCGGATCGTCTTGATGCGGAGCACAAGCCGAGAGTACCGATCTCCAGGCGCGCACCCAGCCCGCGTTAGAGGACGCGAAGTGACGGGGTTCGTCGGTCAATCCCTCATAACCAAGCTGCGAAGGTCGATCTCAGGTAACTCAAGAGTCGGATCGGCCTCATGTCCGAACCACATCCGAAGCACGACGCCGTCGACACGAGCGTGCGGCTTGGGAAACGTCTTGTCGGGCCATGCCGTTCGCGCAGCCTCCGTGATCTCGTCCGACGCTTGATCCAGCAGTACCTCCATCCCACTGGTGATCTCTGCTAGGTCGTCATCGAGGCACAGGTCGTCTCCATCCATCCATGGGTGGATGCGGTGAACCCCGAACCATGCCCATCCGATCTCGCCAACCCGGCCGAGGGCGAAGCCCTGACGCAGGTCGTCGCCGAACGGCAGTGCGTGTCCAAGGCGGCCCTGAACCTCGTCGTGCCGGAGGAACTCGACTCCAGCCGGGGCGCGAGCAGAGAGTGCGTCCATGAAGGCGCGGTCAAGGCGTGCAGGGTCGATGCGTTCATTACTCACGTTCGTCGAACGTATCGTGACCGAGGACGGGTCGCAGTCAGGCAACTCGCCCCATCGCGGCGTGACCACGACTCGCCGGCGATCTGGGGCACCCGTCGCCGCCCTCAGATGCGATGGCCGGTCTCCGGGGGGAGGCCCCGGACTTGAAGTCCAGTCCAGGTCCCAATTGACATATGCCAAAGATGGAATGTATCGTCTGGCATGGCTCATGCTCTGAAGTCGGCAGACGTCTTCAATGCCGTTGCCGGGGCTCACCGTCGCGAGATCCTGGACGCACTGGTCGAAGGCGAGAAAGCCGTCGGAACGCTCGTCAGCGACCTGTCAATGTCCCAGCCCCAGGTTTCCAAGCATCTGCGGGTGTTGAGCGAGGCGGGGCTCGTCAGATGCAGGGCGCAGGGGCGGCGGCGGCTGTATCAGCTCGACCCAGCACACCTTCGGCCGCTGCGCGAATGGTTGGCCAAGTACGAACGCGTCATGGCAGAGCGACTGGACCAGCTGGACGACTACCTCAAGGAACTACAAGCACAAGGAGAGTGACGGTGACACCCAATCGTCATGGAACGCAGGTTGTCGAGTGCCCGAGTGAGCTCGAGATCGTCACCACTCGGAAGTTCGACGCTCCAATCGGACTCGTGTTTGACGTCTTGACGAAGCCGGAACACGTGCAGCGCTGGTGCGCCACCGGAGGAGACAGGGTGACGGTCTGTGAGATCGATCTGCGCGTCGGAGGAGACTTCCACCATGTGTTTGTGACTCCCGACGGCATGGAGTGCTCGTTCCGAGGTACCTACGTGGAGATCGAGCCGCCGACTCGTGTGGTCAACACCTGGCTCTTCGAAGGATGGCCGGATGCGTGGGCGACTCAGACCCACGCGCTGAGCGAGGTCGACGGCGTGACGACTCTGACATTGACACTGGCATTCCGCGACAAGGAGGGCGCTGCCAACATGCTCAGGGCACACGAGAAGGCAGCTAGGAGCGGCGACACCAACGGACAGCCCGCGAGCTTCGATGCGATGGAAGACCTGCTGGCATCGCTCGTGGAGAGTGAAGCCGCTTCGTGAAACCCACAAGCGCTCGTGCAATGCGCGTGCTCGTGATTGAACGGGGCGACCTCCAACCGGCAGCGATTGGGGTCGCACACCGCGCCCTGTGTCGGTGATCGTTAGGGGGCAATCGAATCTGCCAGCCCGGGCTGTGGGTAGCGCCTGGAGAGCCAACCACCAATGACCTGAAGGATGAGTAGAACGACAACGAGAATGCCGATGCCGACGAGGATCTCGGATCCCCGATGGGCGGCTTCGGTTCCAACATGTCCGGGTGGAGACATAGCGAGAACGAGGGCGAACGTAAAACAGCTGTAGTAGATCCAGTAGCTCCTCTTGTACTCCTTGAGCGCCAGCATGAACGCGGCGCTGGCGAGGACGGCGATGGCCCACGACGGAGGGCCAACGATGGCCACGGGCACCGCAGCGATCACCCCGACCGAAGTGGCGAGTGCCTTCTCACGTATGCGCTCTCTTTTGCCCATGAGGACGTAGAGGGTGAGGATGAGAACGGGCTCTGGAACCCAGTAGGGCTCGGTCCATCCAAGCGCTACACCGATCGCCGCACTGGCGCCCATCGCGATGCCAAGTCCGATCCCCACCGCGGCGGCGGCCGGCAGGGAAAGCCGCTGGCCCTCCACGACGCTCGGGGCCTTAAAGCGGCGGGCCAGCACCACTCCGTACAGCGTGGCGATCCCGGCAATCACGCCGTACACAACTGCGTGCCGCCCAGAAGTCACGGGACTTGCGAACGTGGCGACGAAAGGGAGCATCAAGAGGGAGGGCATCCATCCAAATCTCACTCCGGCTCCGGCGATCAGCCCCAGGATCGCGAGCAAGCCAACCCACCACCAGCCGTATGCCGTCAACGAGCCGAGACCAGCGGCGACTCCGACAATCGGCGCGAGCTGCAGCATTCGGCGGGTGCCGCCGATCACGCTGCCAAGAAGGCCGAACAGCAGTCCCATGATCATCGCGTTGGCACCGAATTTTCCGACGAGCTCGTCCATGAGCACCACGGGCAGGACGACGACCACAAGTGCGGCGACAACGATGTGGGTCGTCCGCATCGCGCCGGAAGGCTTCTCCTTGGTCTCTCCGGATCCTCGAGCTTCTGTCACGTCGCTCCCCAGAGTCGTCTGGCCACCACCGTTCCTAGATGAAGAGTGCAGCACGATCTAGAAGGAGTGTCCGCCCCCAAACGTGCGGCGCACAAGCGGAGTGGACGCGTGGCAGTGCCGTTGGTGGGCGCGGTGGGCAGGCAACTCGAGCAAGCAGGCCGCGCCAATAACCCGGCATTCAGGCACGTTCTCATCTGTCGTAGATCTCGCGTCGATGTCCCATCCGGAGCACGAGCACGACCACTTGTCGGTCATGGATCTCGTAGATGACCCGGTAGTCCCCGGTTCGAACCCTCCACTCGCCGGCGCCACCCACGAGCTGCTTCGCAGCTGGGGGCCGAGGATCCTCCGCAAGGAGTTCGAGCACCCCCTGGATCCGTCGGCGAACGTCAGGAGTGAACTTCTTCAGCTGTCGAGCGGCCGAGGGTGCGAGCTCGACTCGGTAGGTCAAGTGAGGCCGAGGTCGGCCTTGACCTGCTCCCAAGGGATCGGGCTCTCGCCCGTCGCCTGCATCTCCGCACGCGCAGCCTCGGCCGCACGGATGTCGGCCATATCCTCTGCGAGCTCCAGGATGCGGTCAAGGTCTTCGGCGTCGATGACTGCGGCAACGCGCTGACCGCGACGAGTCACGTAGACCGGCTCGTGGGCGGAGCGGCTCAGGTCGATGATCGTGGCCAGCTGGTTGCGTGCGTCGGTGACACTGAACGACTCGGTCTTGCTCATGTACAAAGTGTACAGGTAGGCGTCTATCTGTACAACATCGTGGCTATGGGGCCTCCACCCTCAGCTCGAACCGAGCGCCGTCGGCGCCTGTCCAGAAAATAACCCCGACGCCCCCCGATCCGACCTCGTGTAGCCAATTGTGTAGCCAGAGGGACAGCTTCGAGAGGACGTCGGAGGAATCCGGCGGTCGTGACATGCCCTCTGACGCGAAGGATAAATGGATCTCGAGGGACGTCGGCGGACGGCTCGTATCAGGTCTCAAGGTGCCGGGATCGAGACCCGGGCGGCCCACGTAAGGCCTGTGGGGTTTCGGTTCTTCCTTGACGGAAGGGCTTCGGGACATCCTTGACAGGGCTTCGGCACATGCTTGACGTCGTGCCAGGACTTACGCGACACCGATCGAGAACTGATCCTCTCCTGCATTCGACCAGGAGGTGGGCGGTGCTCAGGGAGCAAAGCAAGATGGAGCAGCGTTGCGACGCGCTCCTCGGAGTCATCCGTGACGGTTCACGGTGACCGAGGTCGCCCGCAAGTTTGGTGTCAGCCGCCAGACGGTCCACGCCTGGATGGCCCGTCCCGATCGATGACGAGAAGACCAGGTCGTGGTCGTTCCGCCAACTCGATCCTCGGACGAGCTCTTCTGCATCCTGTCGAATGCGGTGGCGCTCCAGAGCCTCGACGAGAGGCTTGGAGAGGTGCAGAACCCGCCGGCTCCCCGAGGTCTTGAGCTCGCTGAGGTGAACGCCGGACCTGTCTCGGATCAGTTGGCGCTGGATCGTGATCGCCACGGTCCCTTCGGCTGCCGATACGTCCGACCAGAAGAGTCCGAGCACTTCCCCGCGACGGAGTCCCAACGCGAGCGTCAGCATGTACGCGGCCTCCAGGCGGTGCTCGGCGGCGGCCTGCAGCGACATCCGTGCCTGCTCGGGCGTCAGCGTGCGCCCCTCCCGCCGCGCGAGCTTCGGACCCTCCGCGATCGCGGCCACGTTCCGAGAGAGGAGCCCGTCCTGTTCGGCGATCCGGAGCGCTCGTCCGGTCGCTGCTTTGCTGAAGTTGCCTGCCCACCAACGGCACTAGGGGATACGGGCGGATCGCTATTGCGAGCAGACAATGTGATGAGACAATGGTCGTGGTGCTTCCGGCTAGGCGTGTTGAGCACGAAGGGCACTTGGTGGAGCAGCGGCCGCATGCCTTTCGCTTGCCATCGCCTCGCCCTCGGCACGAGCTGCAACTGAGTTGAATGGGAGCCCGACCCACATCTCAGCTCGCGAGTCACAACTTGCTTCCGCGTGGACAACACGGCTACTCGCGCCCGGTCCGACCGATCTCTACTCGCTCTCGTGCCCAACCCCCCTGCGATGCACAGCGGTCGGCGGCGGTGAGGAATATGACGGGGCCATCTTCGCGACCATGGATGGGGGCCAGACCTGGACCCGCGAGAGTACGCCACAGGGAGCGTCGGACCTCTTCCCCGTCACCTGCCCATCGGCGAGGTTCTGCATGGCCGAGTACATCTACAACTCCGGCAACGTGGCCAGCGTCTCCTTCCCCGCCTACGTCGTCACCGACGACGGCGGAGAGCACTGGACTACGGCGGCCGGTACCACTCCGGACCAGTCCAACGGCTCGCCGACCTGTGCGGGGCCGTCGAGGTGCTATGCCCTCGGCAACGCGGCAGACCTGTACCGCTCAACCGATGCCGGTGCGACCTGGAAGCCCCTCTCCACCTACGGCTGGTCGGGGTTCGACAAGATTGCATGCCTACTTCGATCGACTTGTTTCGTCGTCGGAGCAGCCGCGGATCCGCAGGGAGCGATCGAGTTCGGCAAGATCGTGGGCTTCGGTGCGCGAGTTCTCCGCATCGCGACGCTCACGAGCCTGGATGTCCTCCAGATCCAGGCGCTGTCCTGCACGTCGGCGTCTTCATGCTCGATCCTCGGCACCACGTCAACTGGTGTCGACGTAATCCGCACCTCGGACGGTGGACGCACCTGGACCACGCGAGTGCTGCCCGCGATCCATGATGCCTTCTATCTCAGCTGCGCCGGTGCGCACCACTGCGTCGTCCTCGGGGCAAGGCGATTCACGCACGGACCGCTCCTCGCGCTCTCCACGGACGACGGGGGCGTCTATTGGAGCGTGAGGGCCATCGCAACGGACCCCTACGGCTACTCCGGCGGTGTCGCGTGCACCGCGACGGGCCGGTGTCTCGCACTGAGCACCGGTGTCGGTCAAGGCATCGTATTGGTGCGACCAAGTGCAACGTCGGCGTGGTCGCGTCGGTCACTCCCTACGGGCCCCTCCGTGCTGTCGGCCGTCGCGTGCCCGTCGATCAGCACGTGCGTGGCTGTTGGCGATGGCAGTCCTCTTTACTCAAGCGACGCGGGCGCAACTTGGGGGGTCAGCTCGCGGCCTCCACCGCCGGGCACGACCTTGGGGACGGTGGCGTGTCCGAGCTCGACGGCATGCGTGGCTGGCGGCTCTCAGCCCACAGGTGGGAGGTTCGTGCGGTCCTCGGTCTACATGTCCGTTGATGGAGGGGCCACTTGGCGAGCAACGAGCGGGGTTCCACCCGACCAATCGATCGGCGCCCTTGCGTGTGCAACGTCGACGACGTGCGTCGCGGCGACAACGATCTCGCCGGGGTCTGGCCCCGTCAAATCCCGTCTCCTCCGTTCGACCAACGGCGGCGCCACGTGGACGTCGTTGACGGCTCTTGTCCCATATGTCACAGGCATCTCCTGCGGCTCTTCGTCGGACTGCGTCGCAGTGGCGTGGGACGGGAGCGTTTACATCTCTTCCGATGCAGGCGCGACGTGGATGGCCGCCGCGGACGTCGCAACGACGTTCGGCAGCGTGAGCTGCGTGAGCTCGACGACGTGCTGGGCCTCCGGAGCTCAACCCAACCCAGGCACTCCAGCAATCTTCTCGCAGACGGTGGTGTACCTGTCCACTGACGGAGGGACGACCTGGTCCCTGCGCACGACGCCCGATTCAGGTGGCATCGGCGACATCTCGTGCACCACATCGACGTGTCTGCTGGTGGGGACCTGGTTGGGATCCTTGGAGTCCTCCAGCGACGGAGGCACAACCTGGTCGAAGGTAACGCTTCCGAGTGCGGCCCCATACCCAAGCCAAGCGGTCCTGACGCCAATGGGACGCGGCGTCCTCGTCGGTGGCGACGACTTGAATGGCGCGTTCATCGCCACGAGCACGTGATGACCTCGGCACGGTCGCGAGCGTTGGGCGGCCCGTTCAGAACCCGGTCACCTCTTCGGGAGTGTCCGTTCCTCTGACTTTCCAGAAGCAGGTATCCCCAACCGGCTCAGAGACGCGCGATCTGACCAGGATCGCAGTTGGCTGCCCCAGGACGCCGATAATCGGAAGCGCGTCGTGCAACGACGGGCTAGGCGGAGTGGGCCAGCCTAAATGTGAAGACGTCTGCGGTCTCAGGCGCCGGTCTGTCGTCGGGATCGAGAACTGCTTCGATCGTGAAGCCTGCTGCGGCAGCGAGGTCATAGAACTCCGGTTGGGACCACCAGTGCACAACCCAAGGTCGCTCCAACATCTCGTTCGCATCTGATGTAGATCGTTCGTAGCGGAGCATCGTCGTCTGGACGCGTTCGGCTTCGTCGCGCTGCTGAGCGAATGGGGTAACACGCAATGTTGCCCCGTCATTCGATCGAGCCTCTCGGGCGCGGCCCAACTTGTCTCCGGGAGTGACGGTCGGAATGAATAGCGGGATGAGTGCCGATCCACCCGGATCGAGATGTGTGCGAATGCGCGAGAGTGCCTGGTTGGCCGTGATGTCGTTGGGCAAGAGGTTGAAGGTTGGCCCTGCGAGGAAGATCGATCGATAGCGGCGCGACAGCTCCATGTGCTGCATTAGCTGGTGGTGCAGCACGACCTCAACGCCCTCTTGCGCAGCCGCGCCCCGACAGCGCTCTAGCATGTCTGCCGATGCATCAAGTCCTTCGACGTCCAAGCCCCGCTTGCGCAGCTCGATCAGCGGCTCCCCATCGCCGCAGCCCAACTCGAGCCCGGGTTCGCCCGCCTCGGCAATGAATCGCGCGTACGGTTCCGGATCAGGGGGGGCCGACTTCAACGGCGCGTAAAGGTCGGCGACAAGTCCTGTGTAGAACTGCGACGGCTCCACCGCGACAGTCTTGCAGCGCACCTGGGATCTCCCTGGGAGCAGCCTTCAAATGTCCCTGAACACCTGCGGATGCGGGTCACCACACTTCCCAAGACGGCGTTCGCCTCTCAGTCCGATGACGAGAGCTTTCGGTCAATCGCTGTGTCGCATGCCACGTGCCACTTCCTCAGCCACTGATCCGGGGCGAGCGGGTTTCAGCGACGGGACACGAATACCCAGGGTCACCTCCCGCTGCCGGCTATGCGTCACCGTTCGTATGGGCTCTATTGACCTGATCTAGTGATTGCCCAGCCTCGACTTGGTATGGGCGTCTGCGAGGGCTCGGAAGGACCGCTCTTCCTCGGGCGAGTCGAACGCGCGCTTGGGGAAGAGGGGTACAAAGCCTCGTTTGCGGCTTGGCTGTGCAAAGTAGGAGTGCCGAGACTCAGTAACCACCTTGTACAGGTCCCACGTCCTCATCGTCTCGCCCCCCTCGTGGATGAAGCTCATGCCGCTCTCGGTGATTGCCATCGATATGTCCTTGCCGAGTCCGGGCGCCTTCCTCCACATCCACCTGGATTCCGCGGCCACGACGACCACGATCCCGATCACCGCGAGCGCCGGAATGCAGAGGTACACGAGCAGGTACGTGCCCGGGTCGAGCGCGGCGGCAGCAACGAGCGGAATCGCGAAGCTCGGCGAAGGAAAATGCCAGGAGGGCCTTCTGGAAGAGAATCGCCCGCAGAAACGCCCGCTGCATCTCGCGGCGCTTCCATCGCCACTGAGCTACTGCTCCCACGGGCGAACGGTACAAGGAGTTCCTTGGCTGCAGGGTGCCCCCGATCGCCGGGTATGCGCGCGTTATCTGGGATGCACTTCACTTCGTGACACCAAAACGCTTGCTCCAGTTTGCGAATCGCAGGGCTGCAGCCGCGATGGCGCGCACATGGCCGGCGATCAGGGGCACTGCCCTGCGGGGCGGCTCGACTCCCGGCGACGTTGGGCTGCAGAGTTGTAGATCGACCGCATGCAAGTACCTTCTGGACGTGATGGATGTGGAGGAATGGCCACTGCCAGCGGATCCCGTGCTGCGCGCGGCTGCGATTGCCGTACGCGATCTGCGACTCATTTCGACGATCTATGACGCACAGTGGAAGGTCGTCTACGTGACCGAGGCGCAGAGGCGCAACTGGGGTCGTGGGAACGTGACGCCAGTGGGTGTCACCCGAGTCACCCTCTTCGATGTATTCGATGGGGCCGCGGAGTTCAATGAGAACAATCGTCAATACGTCCTTGAGCGCGCCGGCATGGTTCTGGCCGACCTGCCGGGGGGCAGGGAGGAACTGCGAGAGCGACTGCACCCCTCACTGGTCGAGTTCGTCGACGAAATTATTCCTCTCGATGACGAGGTTCGCTCGTTTCGATTTGGCGCTCCGTCGCTAGATGTGATCAACGAGGCGGCGAGGATGGAGTCGATGAACGTTCGCCTGAGGTACCCAAGCGGCCGACTCGCAGGAGTCATGTCGATTCTCAAGCCAGCTGGCGACGGTTACATGCAGGCACAGTCACAGATTCTTCTCGATGAACAAAACGTCGCAAGGATCCAGCAGTCGTCTGTCCCTGCACGTCGACCCGCAGCCATTTTGTCTTCGGACCTGGACAGGTCGACGGATCTCGCGAGACGGCTCTCGACTGCCAACTACTTCGAACTGGCGAGTCAGCTCGTGCTCGAGTCAGATCGATGCGTGGTCGACGCGGGCGGTCTTGTGGGCCGCCACGTCGGTGACGGAGTAACTGCGTTCTTCCTTGCCGAGAACTTTGGCTCGGAGTCGTCAGCGGCGCGAGCATGCATCACTGCGGCGCGCCTGATCCGTGAGGGATGTACTCGCGTTGCGGATCGGGGCGGGGTTGAAGGTGCCGATTTGATCGTTCGCTTCGGGCTTCACTGGGGAGCAACCCTGTACGTGGGAGCGATCGCGACCAAAGCGCGATTCGAGGTCACGGCGATGGGTGACCAGGTCAATGAGACTGCCCGGATTGAGGCGTGTGCCACCGGAGGATTGACGCTTGCGTCCAAGGATCTCGTGGAGCGCCTCAGTGACGCTGATGCCCATGAGCTAGACCTCGAGCCCAGTCATCTGACATATGTTCAGCTTGCAGATTTGGCTACGGCGACAGAGAAGGCCCGACGGGACGCACCGTCAATCCCAGTTTGCGAAGTCTAAAGAAGTAGCGCACGAGTGACCAGGAGTGCGCCTAGAGCCGGCGGTCGGGATGCTTTCCAGTCCCCGCGCCTTGAATATTAGGGGACAGGTCACGCGGTAGGGTCAGCCACCACTACTTCAGTCGCGGGGTCGTGCGCCAGCTCCGGCGTCCCGGACGCGATCACGGCGGTCCGCTCCCAGCTGCGCTCGTTCTCCTGGAAAGAGACCTCTTCCGTCATCCAGGCCTCGTAGGAGTCCGCTGAGATCTCACCGGCTGCGATCCGCGCGCGGTCACGGCGGATTGTCTCGTCCAAGTCGGACTGGACCCAGATGGACGAGTCGACGAGGCCGCTCAGCCCGCGCCGGGCTGCACCAACTCCTTCGATGACCACCAGGTTGAGCTCACCCGGGACCGCGATGGAGCCGGGCCGACCCCGCGCGTCCCACGCTGGCGGCCGGAACGAGACCGCCTGGCCTCGCCCGAGCGGCGCGATGATTCCGGTGGCAAGGAGATCTACCCATCCCAGCACCGAGTGGTGCCAGGCGATGTCGTCGGTCTGGACAACCGCTGAGCGGGGGGTGATCGCGGCGATCCGGGTTGCCAGGGTTGACTTGCCACTCGAGCTGCGGCCATCGATGGCCAGGAGCGCGGGGTGCCCGGGCGGCCATTGTGGAAGCAGGCGTGCGATCAGGCACTCGATTGGCTCGACTCGCCACGGTCCCGCCGCTGGCTCCTTCGGGTGCAGCCGCATCCGGCGCCAAGCTACCGGCCGGTCGCCGTGCCGAGCATTGGCCCACTGCCGGCGGCGGTCTGGGGCGTTTCGTGCGCCATATGCGAATATCGGTCGGTGACAACTGGGTGGGGGGTTCTGCGCCCGGCCCTTGCATGGATATGCGTCCTCGCAGCCTCGCTAATTCTCGTCAGCTGCAGTTCTCCGCATGGGTCGGCCACTCCAAAGGAGAGGCTGCAGGGTTTCTGCATGCAGATGCGCCACACCTACTCGGCCGTCCTGTCAACGTTCGAGCTTCCAATGGGTGCGCCTCGGGCTGACCGCGAGATGTCACGCTTCATGAATGACCTATCGGGCGCGATCAAGCGTGCTCCCACGCCGTACTTCGGGACTTTCCTTGGGTGCCATGTGGGTCGAATCCTCATACGATCACTCACTTGCCAAGTGGGGTTCGCTGTTCGCGATTGCGCCGAACTCCAGCGCGTTCTTCCCACAGTGGATAAGAGCGAACTTTCCATCGAAGCGATGGATGTTCGCGCAGGTGTCACCGAATCATGCGAGTCAGAATGTCGGTGACGTAAAGGTGTTTCTCACCACTTCTCTCCGAATCTGCCCGTCTCTCAGTGCCGAGTGAAGTCGAGGACGGAGTATCCGCCAAGTGCCGTTGGTGCGCACTTCCATAACCTCCCCCGGGGCGACTGGGAGCCGGCAGTTAGTACTAGGGGAGCGGCGGGAGGGTCAGCGTTCTTCGCAGGATCCCTCTAGCTAGTTGACCGACCTGCCAATGGCCTCGATGGTCCGCGTCATGTTCTTGCGGAGCAAGGCCAACCGTGCGTCCACCATCTGCTGGGCGTTCTCAGGGTTGCTGTCGGCTCCCGACCTCACCCCGGTCATGCCTGGTCCATGAACGAATCGGTGGGTCACCATCGTCGTGTCGGGGCCAGACGGCGCAAGCTGATAGCTCCATGTGGAACCCGGACGATCGACCAGCTCATCAGAATCGAGGACGACCCAGGTGAATGTGTTGGGGCGGCTGGCCTCAGTGACGACGCACTGCGCGGTTGCTTCGAAGCCTCCCGGGTAGCGATTGTGCCCTTCAAATCGCGCGCCGATCGTGGGAGATGCGTGCTCCGCGTCGCTCCACCACGCATCCACGCACCCGGGGCTCCATTCCCCGATGCGGGTGACGTCAGTGACCAGATCCCAGATCTGCGTCAGGGTGCCCGTCAGCTCGACCGAGACCTCCACGCTCGCACCCGTCACTATGTCTTGGCCCATCGGGGAAGGGTATCCCGTCGCTGCTTCCGTGATCAGTTCGGAACGTTGGGCTACCAAAACCACGTCGTCGAGCGGACGTGCGCGCATCCACGTCTCGACGAACAGGTAACCCGTCCATCAAGACGACCGTCTTTCCTCGAGCGTGAATCTTCGCCAGACCGTCGAGTTAGGCAATGGACCGTGGCACTTGACACACCTGATATGCGCTCGCCGGATGTTCACAGGGGGAATCAGGGCAGCGGCCACTTGGTCCAGTGCCCGCCGCCATTCGATGTCGAGTACACCGCAGGCGTGCTCGTCTGCACCAGCATCTGGCATGAACCAGCGGTCGGGCATTCGAGCCCGACGAACGCGTCCGCCACGACGGGCCAGAAGGCAGCCACCGCGGCCGTCGACCACGTCGCTCCCGCGTTCGTCGTTGTGACGGCGACGAGACCCGAGTGCGATGTCGAGATCACAACGCAGCGACGACGTGACGGACATTGCACGCCGATGCCGTCGAGTGCCTCCTTCGGCAGCGGGCGTGACAACCACTGAGATCCCCCGTCGGTGGTGACGAGCACGCGAGCGCCCCTGTCTGCCCCAATGACCATGCACGCAGCCGCCGTCCAGCACGCGACACCGACGGGCGTGTTCGGTACGCCTGCGACCTTGGCGAGCACGGCCTTGCCTGTCTTCCCACCGTCGCTCGACCTGAAGACGTCGAAGGTGGACTCGTTCCCTATCGGGCGGGCCAGGTAGCACGTCCTCGCCGTGGGGCATGCGAGATCCGGCCTCGTCGTCGACGACGCGCCGTTTCCCCCAGCGGCGAAGACGAGCGTCGACCAGCTCGTCCCCGCGTCCGACGTGTGCAGCAGTGCAAGGCCCGAGGTTCCCTTCGCCCAACCCGACCCGAAGCCCTCGGCGTAGCAGTTGGTGGAAGACAGGCAATCGACGGTGTCGATCCACGTGTCCACTCCTATGCCGGGCTTCTCCTGCCAGGTCGCGCCGCCATCGGAGGTGGTTGCGGTGACGAACTCGGGTGACCCTCCACCTGCCGCGAGGCAGAACTGAACGGTGGGACAACTGACCGCCGACAGTCCGAGGACACCGGACGGCGGGCTCTGCGGCTTCCAGGTCGAGCCGCTATTCGTGGTGCGAAGGATGGTCGCGCCGGCTGAGTCGACCGGGCCACCCACCGCGGTGCACACCGACGCCGTGGGACACGAGAGCGCCCCCGCTTGGCTCGTGACGAGGGGCCGAGAGGTGTCACCGATCGCGCTCGCTGGCTCAGAAGTCGTTAGGCCGCCGGCAGACAGAACGGCGCTGGTTCCCAGCAGGGTGGCTGCGCAGGCACGTCGGAACATCGATCCTTGCATGCCACCTCCGAAGGGCTTGGATGAACGGTACGTCTATCTGCATCAAGCTTCCAGTCGAGAAGGGTCTTGGGCGTGCTCGTGCCTATCCCCAAATGCTGCCGGGAGGTGGTCGCGGGGCTTGCCACAGTTGCCTGCCCACTCTGGCGCTTGGGCAAGGCTCTTCTGGTGGGATTCGGAATACCAAACGTTGGAGACGAGCGGACCTAGCTCAGGGAATGTCGCACTGGACGATCACGGAGGTTCGCGTATCGGCCCTCACTTCGATCGGCATTGCAGCGGCGCATGCTCCGCTCCCGGTCGGGCGAATCTGAGGCGTTGTACCGGTGACGACCCACGTGCCAGGCGGTAGGTGCGCGATGAACCTACCGGTTGCTCCGACGTTCACGATTTCGACAACAGGGAGTACGCGCGCTGCTGGCGAACGAATGCGATCCGACCGCGTGCAGGAATCGACTCGCCTGGAGGAGGGCCACCGACGATTCGGAAGCTGCCCACGACCGTTGCATAGTTTGGACTCGTCCGAGCTGGTGTCCAGTTCGCCGGATCATTTCTCCCCCAGCAGTTGTAGACAGCGCCCGTCCGTATGTCTCCGACGGTCAGAAGGACGGCGCCCTTGGCCGCCCCCTGGCAGGTGCGAATGAGCCACTGCCTCTCCGATTGTCCGTGGGAAGCCGATACGCCTTCAGGATGCCGTACCGCTCCGCTCGCAAATGCACCGCTCATTGGCAGCGTGATCGCAAGTGCCAACGCTCCGAGCACCGCGCCCGTCGTGACAGCGAATCGGTGTGTCATTTGTTCGTCCAACTCTGCTTGTGCATGTTAGGGCTCGCTTCTCTTGGCCATCGGGTCGCTCGCGGCACAGCCTCCTGGAGGGGCCCGCTCACCCGTCCCTGTCCCCTGGTCACCGTGAGTTACACGGGACCCGTTGACGAATCCCAGACCGATGCTCGGTGCGCCCTCTGGAACTCCTTTTCGAGGGTCCTGCGCGAGTCCTACCAACGAATGACTTCTGCGTAGGCGACGTTGAAGTGTCTCGCGACCTTCTGCGCTTGCAGCGCTGCAACATGGGAGCTCGTGGAGCATGCGATCTCGTACCCGAGGAAGGGGCCTCCTCGTCCGAGTCCGCAACGAAGCACGCCTTGCGTTCGCCGCAGCGCCGTGAGGTCTGCGTGCACGTTCGATGGGTTGTGGCCCACGGGTTGCATGATGATCGCCCACTGCCCTCGCTGCACGCCGAGCAAGTACAGGCTCTCGTAGTGTCGCCGCGCGGTGCTTGCGCCGATGTCCTGCACGACCGGGAGTCGCTCGAGGCTGGCCAGCGAGGCGCTGCTGAACGAATCGGAAGCCAAGCAGTAGAAGCCGGGTGGCGCGGGCATGCTCGAGGTGTCGGGTGGGTCCGGGGCGCACGCAGACAGTCCGGCAAGACGCGATGCCCTCGCCTCATTAGGAGTGAGCTCCGACGCTGCGTTGGGCCAATTTGGGTTGAGGTCCACGTAGATCTTGGAGGGAGGAAGGCCGTCAATCGTGACTGGAGTCGCCTTCGTGCGCGCTTCAGGTGCGGGGTTCCAAGAGTCGGTCGTGGCCGCCACTAGGAGGGCCGCACCAGACACCGCCAGCACAAGACTGGCCACTTTGAGCGGGCCCCGCGACGTTCCTTCAGCCATGTTCCACCTCACTTGGGCTGTGTCCAGCGGAGGAAGGCAATTTCAGGCACTCATGGGGCCAAGGTCACCCTGGTGCGCTGTAGTACCCCCCTTGATCGCCGGCTGTGGGCGCGTTCTCGCGGTCGATCGAGGCCCAAGTGCTTGCAACTGCTAACTGCCTTCGAACGGCACACAACGGGGATAGGGCACTCGGCCACATAGTCACCGGTGGGCCTGTTGTGAATGAGTGTGAGTCGTGCATCGAGGGCCCGCGGCCGATTGCAGCTTTGCCGTCTCGTGGCGATCCTGCTGAGCACGCCTCCAATATCGGTGAGAGACTCCGTGCTGTGGGTGTCGTCCACGCTCTTCGACCCAGGCTGTGGACCATCACCGCTGCTGTGCTCGTGATTGCCTCGCTGACCGCAACGTCGCCCACAATGGCGGCGTCGACACGCTCGAGCAATCCCTTGCGCCCGCTCCAGTGGGGAAAGGAGCTCGAGATCTGGGGTCCGGACGGGCTCTTCACGTCGCTCTCGTGCGCTGCCAGGGGCTACTGCACAGCGGTCGGCTACTGGCTCTTGCCCATGGACGCGGGATCCTCAGACGGATTCGTCCTCGACGAGGCAAACGGGAAGTGGGGTCGTCCGTTCGCGGTTCACGGTCTCGATGCGAACCATCGTGCCGACTCGAACGTCCTGTCGGTCTCCTGCTCGGCCAAGGGAACCTGCGTGGCGGGGGGCGCGGCCGGAGCTCCCTTCTCCGACGGGACCTATGGGTTCGTCGTCGAGGAGAAGCGGGGCGTGTGGGGCAACGCTCGCCCCGAGCCAGGACCCGGTTCCCTCGCTCTGGGGACGCACGGGGGCCGAGACTCCAGTGTCGAGTCCGCCTCGTGCGCCGCACCGGGCGACTGCACGGCGGTGGGCCAGTACGAGAACGCGGCGGGCCAGGTGCAGGGTTTCGTGGTCGACGAGAGGAACGGAGTGTGGCGCTCCGCCCAGGACGTGTCCGGACTTGCGACCCTCAGCGGCGGGGCAACGGCAGGGGTGGACACCGTCTCGTGCACCGGCGTCGGCGACTGCTCGGCCGCCGGGACGTGGTACGACGGAGCCCTTCGCGGCTTCGTGGTCAACGAGTCGCACGGGACCTGGGGGAGCGCCAAGGCGATTACCGGCATCTCGCTCGACGCCGGCGATGGGCCGTCGCCGATTGAGCTCTCCTGCGCAGCGCCAGGCGACTGTGCAGCCACTGGGACCGACGGACCACCCGGTAGTCAGGGTGGCTTCGTGATCGACGAGTCACGCGGCACATGGGGAGCGGCAGCACCGATACCCGGTCTCGCCTCGCTCAACACTGGCCACAATGCGGTCCTCGGCGCCATCTCCTGCTGGGCCGTGGGGAGTTGCGACGCGGTCGGGATGTACCAGAAACAGGTCCAGACGGGGAGTCCGCCGGAGCCGGGATTCCTCGTCGAGGAGGGAGCCGGCATCTGGCACGGCGCCAGAGCTATCCCCGGTCTGGTCACGCTCACCGGCGACGGGTTCGCCCTTCCCACCACCATCTCGTGCGATGCGACCGGCGACTGCGCCGCTGGCGGGATCTACAACGGGGGTGGCAACTTCGTCGTCGACAAGGTGCGGGGCGTCTGGCACGACGCGAAGGGCGTTGGCGGTGCCGGGGGCCAGAACACAGAGATCTCCTGCATCCCAGGCGATCACTGTGTCGTCGCGACGGACTTCCACAACTCTGCAGCGACCGGCGAAGTCGCGTCTGGGCCCGTTCTGCCGCGCAGGGGTTGAAAGTCCGCTGCTGGTTGACGATGCGACGCGCAGAGCGTGTGGAACGACCAGTCCTCTGTTTCAGACTGCACCTGCGAACCGGCGCTCACCGCTCGATGTGCCCCCATCAATCGCCGGATCCGGGCGCGCTGCCTGCTGTGGATACCAGCCGCGTACGGCAATTGCATGGCTGTCGAAAGACCCTGCTCGCACTCGACATGACGCGGGCTCAATACTGCACGCGAAAGAAGACATCTCACGGGTAAGAACCGCTGGCGACCTACCATTGGTCCGATGGTTCCTGCCGGCGACGGGGGCTACTCCCGAACCGGCGTTACCACCATCGTTCCCGGCTTCATTCGGATGTAAGTGCAGCTGCCAGTCGCTATTCCATAGGCGAAAGCTGGAAAACTATTTCGACGGCCGACGACCGTTCGCCGGCCACGCTCGCTAGGTTGCTCTTGAAGTTTAGCCGCCCTCGATCGAAGGCATCCCTTGCTACGCATTCGCACGCTGCATCTGTCCGCCATCCTGGTTGCATCGCTCGTCATCGTGGGCTCATGCGTCGGCATCTCCTCGGCGGCCACGCGCAACGGCTCGCTCTCGCCGGGCGATCACACCTTCACGCTCGAGGTGCAAGGGATTCCTCGGTCCTTCATCCTGCACATCCCTCCGGGCGCTCCGGTCGCGAAGCGTCCCCTGTTGCTCATCTATCACGGGTCCAGAGCCACCGCCCAGGGGACGATCGGCGTCACAGACTTCGAGCAGGAGTCGAACAAGACGGGGGAACTCGTCGCCTTCCTCCAGGGGGTGAACAACCACTGGAACGAGTACGCAGGCGTCTTCGGAGCAAGCGGCGTCAATGACGTCATCTACACCGTCGACGTCATCAAGGACATCGAAGCGAGAGTCTCCTTCGATCATGCGCGGATCGTGGCTGCGGGCTTCTCGAACGGGGCGCTGATGGCCGAGTCGCTTGGGTGCCAGCTGGCGAAGACATTTGCCATGATCGTGCCCGTGGAGGGGCAGCTCACCACCTCCATGGTGAAATTGTGCGCGCCAGCACGTCCGATCTCTATGAGATTCACGGCACTGCTGACGCGTCGATTGCATACGGCGGCGGCGGCTTCCTGTCGGTCCTGTCGGCGCCAAAGTCGGTCGCCAAGTGGGCCACCTACGACCACTGCTCGAAGAAGGCGACAACCACTGAGCCAAGCAGCGGCGTGGTGATGAGGACCTACGCGAGCTGTCGAGGATCTGCACACGTCTCCCTGATGACGATCATCGGTGGTGTGCACCGCTGGACCCCGGGCATAGGCGAGATCGTGACGGCCGCCTTTCCATGGAGCAAGCGCGCAGGGTGAGCTGGGCGACGCCGATTCGACCGAGCCGACTCTCCGCATCGTGAGCCTTGCTGCAACGTCATCGCCACCAGGTAGCTGGCTGACCCTTCGATCGACAAGGGGTGCCCGCACTGCCGGCGAGTTCAAGGGAGCGGGGCGCGCCTACCCGACGATCTGCACCCTGCAGGATTCACGCTCGAGGGACTCCTCAAGTCGAGGCGAGCGTGCGCTCAAGTAGACATCGGCGTCCAGGTGCACGGCAGCAGCCAACGCCTCCATCCCGAGAATGTTGAGGTCGTGGCGTGCACGCAGCTGGCCGATCAGAGGGGCGAGCTCTCGCAAGCTGACGAGTCCGATCTCGTCGGGAAGTCGCAGGAGCGCTGCCAGCGCCCGCTCTCGCGTCGCCGTCGGCAGCACGTCGAAGGGAGTTGAGAGTACGCCCTTGGCACTCGACGAGAGCACGGCTTGGCACAGTCGCACGTAGAAGTACCCCGTCGTGAAGACCTCGGTCCTCCTCGTGGGCGAAGACCCGCTGCGAAGGACCGAACCAAGCAGCTGGTCGTCAATGATCTGTGTCACTCGCTCTCAAGGTCCGGATCTCCGAAACCACGACGAGCCCGCTCCCACCCATCCTCAGTGATCGCGTCGATGAGTCGATGCCGCAACTCGTCAATGCCTTCTGGGATCAAGACCACTGCGTCGCCCAGGTCGATGAAGCTGACGTCACCACCGTCGTCAAGTCCCCAACGGTGCCTCGCGCTCGCGGGAAGACTCATCTGCCCTCGTTGGGAAACTCGGACCTCGCCTGTATTCGTCATGTCCTCACTCTACAAGGCAGATGTGAAGTCTGCCTTGTAGAGCGATCGACCATCATGGCTCGAAAGCATCCCTAACCACTGGGACTGCGGCTCGGATTGCGTAGACGCCACGGTGGGGGCGTTCGATATCAGCCACGCGGGTCGGGATCCTGGCTCGCGACGCGGTCGAGGTCAACGGCGCGACCGCTCGAGATCCACGCTCGGTGCTCAAGAAGACTGCAACGGCGGCTTTGGCGCTTGCGAGCCGGTGGCGGCGGAGCGGTGCCGACTCACCTCAGTGCTGCTCGCGGAGGATCCTGTCGACGTAGGCGGCATCGGTGTCGTAGACATGCGCGGACTTGACCGCCATGACGAGCGGGCCCACGGGTGCGTCGAGTGCGTCGGCGACCTTTTCGGAGATGCGGGCCAACTCCACCAAGTTGCCGTAGCCCTTCGCGCCGAAGTCGATGCTGTGACATGTCGCGACCTGCCAGAGAGCACCGTCGTCGAGAAAGAAGTCCAAGAGGCTCACGCAAGGGATGTAGTCCGTGTCGGTGAGCGGTTGGAAGGTCGTGATGGTCGCCGAGCGGCACCTCGGATCGGCGCTCAGCCGCTCGACCACCCACGCCAGCTGGTCCCGGCCGGTGTGTGCATAGTCGTAGATTCGTGTCGCATAGCTGTCGGCATTGCCGAGGACGGCGACCTTCGCGTGGTCGGAAAAGTTGGCGTGCATCCAGGCCAGCCGTTCGGGATCGGCCAATTGGTCAATCGTCGGGTCTGACGAGCTCGGCTGCTCGACTCGGAGTGTGGCTAACAGCACCTCGCGAATGCCGAGGTCATCGTAGGTGCTTCGGTGCCCTTGCTCGACGATGTGCCGAGCGATACCAAGCCAAGCTTCACCGATGGATTGCGCATTCACCGTGACTCCGGCGTTGTCCACGCAAGCAACCTCCAATACGTCGACCGACCATCTTGTCTCAAACTTGGGCTTTGCGAGGACTCGGCGAGTCCTGAGGCCTCGTGGGAGGAACTGGCTCTTGGCTCGACTCGGCCAGAAAGAAGAGCTAGCAACGTCGTGGATCTGGTCTCGATGGTCGCCGAGGAAGAACCACACCTACCCTTCAGCATGGACGTTGACTGGAACGACGAGTTGGTCGACCAGCTTGAGTCGCACTGGCAACAACAGCTGCGGCCACGTCTGGCCGGCCTGACCGACGACGAGTACTTCTGGGAGCCCATCGCGGGCTGCTGGACCATCTGCAGGAGGGGCCAGAGTTCGGCGCCAGATTCTCTCGGGCCTGGCGAATTCACGATGGACTACGACGTGGCGCCCCATGATCGAGAGCCATTCACCACCATCGCCTGGCGACTGGCGCACCTCATCGTCGTGTTCGCGTCCACGAACGCGACCTACTTCGGGGGACCGCCGGCGGAGGAATCGGCATTCCTCTATGCCGGCACCGCCGAAGAGGCATTGCGCCAGCTCGATGACTCGCACGACCGATGGATGGGCGGAGTTCGAAGCCTTGGCGCGGTTGGACTCGCCCAGCCGCAGGGACCGAGCCAGGCGCCTGCCTTCGCGAATGCTCCGATGGCGAAGCTCATCTTGTTCATCAACATGGAGGTCCTTCACCACGGTGCGGAGATATGCCTGCTTCGTGACCTCTATCTATGGAAGGGCGAGCTCCGGCGCTCGTGAACTCCAGGGCACGGATGTCGCAGATTCGATGACGACTTGCCGTTGTCCGACGAGATTCGTCCCGAAGGGCCTGTCGTCAGATGCGCCAATTCCGATCTGAGGAGACCAGGCGGGTCGGCCGTGAGGCATCGGATCTCCGCATCCGGACGTCGACCAAGGCTGCCCCAGATCGATGGTCTGAGCGCGCACTTCGGTCAGCGGCGTGTGACCCTCTCGCGGGTGCTAGTGCCCACATCCCAGCTAGGTGCGTCACGACTCCGCGACAAGTTCGACCTCGAAACCGTCGGCGTTGACGAGATACCCGGCGTGGACCTCACTGCCACCGGCGCTGGGATGCCGATCGGCAAAGAGGAGCTCCCATCCGTGCTCGAGTGCATCGGAGATGATCTCGTCACACTCGACGATCGAACCTGCGTGAAAGGCGAGATGATTCAGGCCAGGCTGCATCCGGTCATGCGTCGCTCCGGCCATCGCGGGCGATTGCTCGACCACGATGTAGGTGTCACCGAGGAGCCAGGACCTTCCATGCTCCCAGGACTGATGACGTGCATACCCGAGATCCTCAAGCAACCACCCCAAACTGGCGGTTGCGCGACCAAGGTCAGGTACCCAAAGCTCAACGTGATGGAGCTGCCCATTCGGCACGGATTCAGTCTTGCCGACCCCATCCCCGACGTGTCTCTGATCGCCGGCACTGCGATGAGCGGCGTTACCTTTGACTGGTGTGCCACCAGTCTTCGATCCCACCATGAAGTGTCCGAGTTGCGGGAGTCCCATGATCGCTGGCGAACTTGGGGGAAGCTCCCCCGTCTGGGTAGCAGACGACGAGTCGCTTGCTCGAAAGACATTGAGAGCGATGTTCCCTCCCTACCCGCGATTCGGCAGGATTCGCTGGCCGTTCTGGTCTGCTGAAGCCTTGCGCTGCGAGAGGTGTGAGCTCCTTGTTGTCTCGACAGTGCGTGGTCGCGACGGCTTGAAGCCAATGCGCCAGCCCTAGGGGGCCAGATCGCCGGGACTGAGTCACTGAGCCAGGCTTGATTTCGGAATGATCTTGATCATCTGGTGGGTCCTCACTTCCGCAGGAGTCAAAATCCCTTTGTCAGCTGACCTCTAGTTGCCATGCGGTGTATCGCTCAGCCTCGCGAAAGCCGATGGCCTTGTTGACAGCACGCATGTAGGAGTTGTCGAGCGCGTTCCAGGTAGTGATCGTCTCGGCGGTCGGGAACACTCGCAGCAGGTTGCGCAGATTGGCGATCTTGATTCGCTTGCCGAGCCGGTGCCCACGATGCTCGGGGCTCACGACCGTGCCCCACTGATCTGCCAGGGTCGGCCTGGAGCGCGAAATCGCCAGGTGCGAGATAGCCACCAGGTGGTCGGTGCGCAGATGCCGTGCTCCCGTCACCAGCCGCGCCCTGTTCCGGGCGATTGTCTGGTCCTCCCATTCACGACAACGGGCTCCGTCCCAGCGAACGTCCTCCACCGCCAGCTCGCCGTGTGGCGAGTCAGAGCTGACTCGCGCCTCGAGGCTCGCCCAGTCATCGAGGTACTGCTCAGGAGCGCGGTCGATCCATTGGACGAGTCCGTACTCGTGTGAGTGGTCCTCGGCGTCCGACTCCAGGGCCCGCAGCGAGTCCTCGTCGAGCCGGCCGAGAATGAGCAGGTAGCGAATCTTCGCGAGGGCTTCGCTCGCCCCGAGCGCGACGGCGAAATGCTTCCCCGGTGGATCCTCATCGAGCGGACCACCGATGAGGCCGTCGATCCACTCGCGACCGAACTCGGCTGCTCGGACCTGCATCGCTTCAAAGAGTTGACGTCCGATACCACGGCGTCGCTCCCCCGGCTGGACCGTGATGTTGAGATGAGCGACCTTCGTGTTGTCAGCGATCGGGAGCTTGAGCTTGGCGGCGCCGACACTCCTGCCCCTGTCACGAGCGACGTACATCTCCACCCGTTCTGAAGGGGTGCCGTCAGGGAGCCAAGCGAGCACCTCTTCGATTGGATCCGCCAGTAGTCCTGGATGATCGAATGGGTCGCACGCAGCAACCACCGAATGCCAATCGCGCGCATCGGCAGAGCTGACTACTCGCGCGATGTCAGAGTGCACTTCCATTTCTTGAGGAGGGCTCCTTCTCGGATCGCCCACCCTCAAGGTCAGTCGGCTACCCCAGGGTAGGCGGGAGTGCTGCGGCCACGACCGGCCGCCGATCGGCGTAATTGCTCATCGCGGGCATCCTCCCTTCTCTCCGCAAGGACTGATCCCGCCACACTACGTCTGCGACTGAGGCAGCTGATTGGCACCAATGGCGGCCTATGACACGCCGGCCGGCAATGCGCTGAAACTGTCCACCAACATTCAATGTGTGAGGACCTCCTCGCCCTTCGCTCGGGCAACCTTGCGGTTGTCGAAGTACCCAAGCGAGAGCAAGGAGGTCCCTCATGTCGATGGTAGGTGGACTGGATCTGCATCGGAGGCAGATCACCTACGACGTCCTGGACGTCGAAACCGGGGAGAGCTGGAGAGGACGGCTCTGGCAACCAGACCGGACGCGGTTCCGGCACTGGCTCCAAGTGGAGGTGGCCAAGCGAGCCGGGGATGGTCCGGTCGCACTGGCGGTGGAAGGCTGCACGGGGTGGCGCTACGTCGTCGAGGAGATCTCGGCAGCGGGCTACTCGCCGTTCTTGGCCGAGCCCGCCGACACCCAGGCGGCGCGTGGTCGCAAGCGCAGAGCCAAGACCGACCGCACCGACGCCGAGCTGCTACGCGAGCTGCTGCAGTCAGGCGAGCTGCCAGAGAGCTGGATCCCGCCCGAAGAGGTGTTGGAGTGGCGCGAGCGGGTACGGCTCTACAAGTCCTTGGTCGACCAGCGCACGCTGTGGTGCCAGCGGATCCACGCCGTGCTCTACCACCACGGCGTGGCGATACCCGAAGGGGCGATCCGCTCCGAGAAGACCCGGGCGATCTTGGCCAGCGGCGAGGTGGAGCTCTCGAGTGCGGCACGAGAGCGGATCGCGGCCGCTTACAAGATGGTCGACGCCGCCGACGCCGAGGCGCTCCCGCTGAAGCACGCACTCCAGCGCTTCGGCACCCGCCAGCCGGCGTGTCGGGCCTTGGTCGACGCCCAGTATGGGATCGGCGGGCTGTTGGCCGTGGTCTTGTGGACCGAGCTCGGCGACTGCCGGCGCTTCTCGCGATCCGAGCAGGTGGTCCGTCACAGCGGTCTCGATGTGACCGTGGACTCCTCGGATCGTCGTCGGGCTGGAGGACATCTCTCCCGCCAGGGTCCTGAGACGCTGCGATGGGCGCTCTACGAGGCGGCGAAGAACTCGTCGCACGGGCGAAGTCCCGACCACCGCTACTACGCGAAGGTCAAGGAGCGTCACGACGGGAAGATCGCGTCGATCTCGGTCGCACGCCAGCTCGCTCGCCGCAGCTATCACGTGCTGCGGGCAGTCGAGCCCGACCTCGTCTACGCCATCCCGGCTTATGCGACGCTCTTACCGGCAGCGACGGTGCGTGTCGCCCACAAGAACATCAGGGTCTTGAGCGGTCAGCTCCTGCCACCGGCGTGCCCGCCAGCGTTCGCGCTGGACGGCCTTCCAACACTGACGCGACCGCTCCTCCCATCGGGGGTCACCCAATCACGATTGTTGTCGCCGACCGGCTTCGGCCTGTCGAGCACCTAGGTAACGCAGGGCGCCCCCACGCCGTCCCAAGCCGGGTCATCACTCAACACTCACGGCTCCACTGCCGAGTGGTTGCGCGCGCCTTGACGCGAGCCCTTCACACAGGTAACGCCGGGTGAGTGACGCAGTTTGCTCCTCGCTGGCAATCGGAATGGACCTGCGAGGATTCGGGCGTGGTCGACCTGCCGGCAGTCGTCACCAACAAGGCCATCGCCGTCGGAGCCCTCGCGTGGGTTGAGGGGCTCGAGGAGCAGATCCGAGATCTCGAGCACGAGTGGTGGATTGAGGTCGGGGCCGTCCTTCCAGGAGCGACCGAGGCCCTCGTCGTCGAGGCCACTCTCGCCGACGGGAGCTCCGCCGTCCTGAAGCTCGTCATCCCGCGGTCGCCGCAGGCCGCCAGGGAGGAGATCGCCGTGCTCCGGATCGCCGGTGGTGAGGGCTGCGTCGAGCTGCTTCGCGCCGACGAGGAGCGCGGTGCACTCCTCCTCGAACGACTCGGACCTTCTCTCCACGATCTCGCATTCCCGATCCGCCAGCGCCAAGAGATCCTCTGCGCCGCGGCCGAGCGCGTGTGGCGGCCAGCACCGGGGTGCGGGTTGCCCAGCGGTGCCGACAAGGGCAGATGGCTAACCGAGTTCATCGGGGCGACCTGGGAGGCCCTCGATCGGCCCTGCACCGAACGGGTGATCGATCACGCACTTGGGTGCGCAGAGCGCCGCATCGCCGCACACGACGACGAGCGAGCCGTTCTCGTCCACGGCGACATCCACGAGTGGAACGCCCTCCGCGCCGACGGCGGCTTCAAGCTCATCGATCCCGACGGGCTGCTCGCTGAAGCGGAGTACGACCTCGGCATCCTGATGAGGGAGGATCCGAAGGAGCTGCTCGAGGGGAACGCCTTCGATCGGGCGATCCGGCTTGCCCGGCGATGTCGCTTGGACGCGGTCGCCATCTGGGAGTGGGGTGTCGTCGAGCGCGTCTCAACGGGACTTCTTTGCACCCAAGTCGACCTTCAGCCGATCGGTCGAGAGATGCTCGAAACCGCCGAGCACCTGGCAGCATTCGAGCACTAGGGATGTCCTCCAACAATCGCCGGGTGGGGGTGCGTGATCTGGCGTCCGAGCGGCCCGAGGGCGTGCAATCGTCGCCGGTCCTCGACCGAGGCACTTTGCGGATGCCCCGAGTGGTCCCAAACTCCGAGACGCTGACTCACAGCACGTCACGGAACCATCGGTTGCGCTCTCGAGCGAATGTTCCCTTGGCGAGGTGTGTGCAATGGTCGTCGCCGATCCCCACCCCTCTCGGGTCGGGCTCAGACCCGAGGGGGAAACAATGCGTCGAAAGATTCCACGCGTCCTTGCGGCGATCGCCACCGCGACCCTGGGACTGGCCGTCTACGCCGGTGTCAGCGCAGCGACCTCGAGCCCAAAGAGGTTCTATGCGTGCATGAGCAAGTCGACTCACCTCGTGACGAATGTCACGACCGCTTCCAGCCTCAAGTGCGGCTCTGACCACTTGGTCGTGTCGTGGAACTCGGTCGGACCGCAGGGACCGGCGGGGCACGCCGGTCCCCAGGGTGTACCGGGGACTCCGGGCTCGCAGGGACCCAAGGGCGACACAGGTCCAGCTGGTCCGCCAGGAGCGGCCGCCGCTGGCCAATCGTGCGCTCAGGGCCAGTTCGTGACGGGCTTCGACGCCTCCGGGAACATCAAGTGTGGCCTTCCGTCGGCGTCCCTCGTCGCTTCGACGTACGATCCGACCGACCCTGGCTACACTTGGGGATCGTACTCAGGCTACGGGCTGATGCCCGGGGCAACGTTCACCCTCTACGCGCCGGGAGTCCTCTCGAGCGGCCTCGTCGCCAGTGATGGCACCATCGGCGAGAGCTTCCCGGGTCTGCCGTGTAACGCTGGCTCAGGTCCATTCCACGTCGAGTCGACCACGTCTTACGGAGTGCCTATCTCGTCGAATGTGGTCTATTCGCCGTGCGGGTAGCGGAGCAGTCAAGTAGCGACGCCGGACTCAACCACATCTGAACGGAAGGACCGAATCGGCCATGCCGCGGCGACGCGGCGCTCAGCCGCCGCGGCATGGCCCAAAACGAACGTTGGGTCATCGAGCGAATCGCAAGTCCTGGCAAAGTCGCCGATGTGATGTGTGCCGAGCTGCAAGCACCGCAAGCGTGTTCCCGGTCATGAGGTGCGTACTTCTGGGCCAAGGGAGGTGCGACCTTCCAGACCTCGCCGAACCTGAGGAGCTGCGTCGATCAGGCACGCGGTGGGCGTGCACCAGTGCTCGTGGAGTTGACCGAGCTACGGGCATCTCGGATCGGCGCATGTCGCTATCGATCTCTGAACCTCTAAGAAGCACCAGCACGGCGATGAGTCCTAGGTCGGAGGAACGTCGTTACCGGTAACCCCTACTCACGACGAGGAGATGCCGTGGTCCGCAAGGTGGTGGCCTACGAGTTTTTGTCGCTCGACGGGGTGGCAGAGGAGCCACGCGAGTTCATCACCGACTGGGATGACGAGGTGGACGAGTACGGGGGTCGAGTCATCGCCACCCAGGACTCCGTGCTCCTCGGGCGCCGAACCTACGACGACTGGGCGCGATTCTGGCCGACGAGTGACATCGAGCCGTTCGTGAGCTTCATCAACGGCGTAGAGAAGTTCGTTGTGACCTCGACGCAGCCGAAAGAGAGCTGGTCTAACACCACGTTCGTCGACGGTGGCCTCTTGGAGTTCGTCACCGGGCTGAAGGAGAGGTCCGGCGGCGATATCGGCGTGCACGGGAGCATCGCACTGACCCAATCGCTGCTCGAACAGGGCCTCGTCGACGACTTGCGGCTCGTCATCGCCCCGACCCTGCAGATGCACGGACGCAAGCTCTTCGACAGGGGGGTGTCGAGGCGTCTCACCCTTTCACGCCACGCCATCTCTCCAACCGGTTACCTCTTGCTCGACTTTCAGTTGGGCAGCTGAGGCTGCGTGGCCGAACTGCATCCGACCTCTTCGTGAAAGCGCAGCCCAACGGAGGTCGTGGGTCTAGGGACTCCTGATGCCCCCTCTCGCCCTTCGGGCGATCGAGGGTCACCCAACGTCGGGTGGCGGCCACTGCGCTTCCCGAGCCTTCCCGCCCCACTGCGGCACTCCGACCACATTCGCGCTCGACCCGGCGTGAGCCCTGGACTTGGTAGGGCTTGATTTGCCTTATCGGTACTCTCCTCGGGTCCATGGAGCTAGCCGCGGAGCGTGCGGTGGAGACACGAGTCATGACCTCGGTCACTGCCGAGGTCGATCCCAGCCGCCAGGAAGAATTCCTGGACGGTTACGTCAGCTCAGCAGCGTCGCAAAGCCCGACGGGATCTGTGCACGACCGCGTCTCCACTCGGACCAAGAGATCTGGGACTAGGTACTGTTCAACCGAGACCCGCGTCCATGGGCCAGCTGCTGACAACGAGGTGTCAACGTGTGGACCATCGGTCATAACGTCGGCGGACGTTTCGGACCGTTCAGTCGATGGATGTCCCCCATGCAGCGCCAGGTCATTGCCGAGTCCGGTGTCGACGCGCTCGCAGAGCACAACGACGAGATGTACCTCTTGGTTCATGGTGACGAGCCCCGACCCGAGCGCGTCCCCACGACCTGGGGAGAGCGCGGCATCGGGCTGGTGATCTCGCTGCTCTTCCTCACTGGCGCTGTCGCGATCGGTGCCGCCCTCATTCACAGGCTCCCACTCATCGCGGTCCTCGCTGCGGCTGTGGTGTTCTACGCAGGATTCCACCTGGGAGAGTTCGCCGCCTCTTGGCTTGGCCGCCGACGGATTCAGCGGCAGAAGTGGCATCCGATCACGACGTAGATCGATGGTGTCCCAGCACCACAAATGACCGCCTCTGCACGCTGCCGCGGGCAGGTTGTCGCAACGCTCAGTCGGCCATGATGCACCCGTGGGGAAGGACGTGGGCTCAGCCGAGACCGGCGTTGAGCAACACCGAGGCACGGAATACCTGGGAGTGGGGCAACGAGTGGCCTCGTTGATGTCTCCGAGAGTCGCCGCTGCGCCCGTCGCTTAGCTGGGAGTCGAGGAGGCTGGGCTAGATGACCGGGATCTCGAACCCAGCATCTGTTCTCGACACAGTCTCAGCGCCGGCGCGCCAGCCGTGGGTCAAGACGGAGCACCATACGGACGAGGCCTGTGTGGCGGACGCGAGCCCGATCGGACGATCTCCCGGATGGAGCGACATCGCCTTCACCTGACTCCAGGCCCCACGGACGCTCTGGGCAAGCGCGCCGTTCGCGAAGACCGCTAAGCAGTAGGACATTCCACATGCGGCCGCGATGGCGGCGGTCCTGCTGCCGACGAGCGACAGCGAGGTGTGACGGTCGATGCGAACCGGATGGAGTCCAGCGAGCTCGAAGCCGACAACCCCCCCATTCGCGTCGGTGACGACGCACGTGTGCTGGTCTTCGGTGCAGGTTGCGTCGCTGACCGTCGGGACCACGTCGACCCGGACTGGCGCCTTGGTCCAGGAGCCGCTGGGGCCCATGAGCACGGCCACTCCTGCTCGGTCCACGGCCATGCATAGTTCAGGGGTTGCACATGCGACGTAAGTGGGGCCACGCAGCGGGGTGGTCGAAATCACGACGGTATTCGTCACGCCGAAGGTGATCTCAGCAACGTGACCACTCGCATCGGCAGCGATGCATTGGCTAGCAAACGCGCCGGAAGATGGCAGCGTGCCGCAGACAAGGGAGTCGAGCCGAAGCGGCACGCCACCGGAGAGAGCGAGCGGGGCGGGAGTGGACCAGGTCTTGCCGTTGAAGACGAGGTAGTCCCCTCGGGCATCGAGGACGACACAGAAGTCATTCGATCCTGGCGCACACGATGCGGCAATAAGCGGGATCGCTCCGTCCACGTCGGACCAGTGTGCGATCGACCGATTTACGTATGCCGCCACCCCGTCGCGGCTGATCTCGACGCACGGAGGATGAGAGCTCGAATGCACTGGGAAGTCGTCTGGATTGGCACAGCTCTCACCGGTCACGAGAGCAGGAACCGCATGATCCCTCGCAACACCCAGCCAGCGGAAGCCTTCCACGACGACGGTTGCCGAAGACTTGACCGTGGTCGTGCCATCTGTCGCTGACAGCGTCGCGCTGTAGGTCACGGGTCCGGGAACGGGGTTCACCGGGAGGTCGACGCGGAGCGAGACAGCACCCGTCCCAGAGCACGCGACGCCCTTCGCAACGCCGGCAATGGCTGGCGAGATCGACAGGGCGCACGCTGTAGCGCCGCTGACGGTTGCCGTAAGGGTGGAGTACCCGCCCCTGGGTGTGAACTTGTCCTGGGAAGCATGCAGAGGGGCCGGGAAGCTCACGGCAGCGGGTAGCTGAGTTGCGCCTGCGGGACTCGCCAGTCCTCCCACGATCACGGACGCAACCAGCGTCGTCGATAGCGCGATGACCCTCCCATGCCTAGGGAGAGAGCCAGTGTTGGGTCGGATCAGGCGTGCCATGGCACCTCCTCAGCGGCCGGACTTTAAGGCCGCAGCTACGACCGTATCGCGGGCGGGCCATCTCAGTCTGGCCGTGCCCTAACAATCACCGGGCCGTCCGCTTGCGGCAGTTGCCTACCCCCAGGGCGAATCCACTTCTGGGAGTGGGCTTCATTGACGCGGAAGTAGCCGTTCGCGGGTGCTGGGTCACAGGGCACGCACCCGCTGGCTCATCTATCGCTCCAGATGTGAGTCCGATCACCCGGCTTTGGTCTCCGCGATGGATCGGCGCTGCGGTGCTCCTCGGGCACGTTGTCCAGTTCGGTCAAGATCGATCCCCGTGACGACGAGGGCCCGAGTCTCGCTGGACTGACCTCGCTATTGTGAGTGTGTACCTCATTCTGTGTCGCAGTCGATTCGTATTCCGCGCTCGCTTACGACTGATCAGACATCGACAAGGGGCTCGCAGTCCGCACACGCGATCGCCTCGGTCCCTTCGTTGGTTGGTGCCATCGCGGTGCCATCGCGGTGTACGTCGGGTCGACGCGGCGCTCGCGCTCAGCGGAGTGGCGTGACCGACCTGGACGCGGACCTCGGCGATCTGCCAACCGAGTTCTTCGCGACCACCCAGACCCGATAGACCTTCCCACTCTTGAGCCCTCGGATCGTGCAGCTGAATTTTGACGTCGTGCAGCTCAAGGCTTCGTTGCTGTGCCATGCGGTGGCGGTGTAGCCGGTGACCGTCGCGCCGCCGTTTGTCAGGGGCGCAGACCAGTGGACCGTCGCCGAGGCGTTGCCGCGGGTGACCTTGCCGATCCTCGGGGGACCGGGCACGGTCGCGGGGGTGGAGACCTTGTTCGAGGGAGCTGACGGCGGCCCCGATCCGCTCTCGCTCGTGGCCTCGACCTCGAAGGTGAAGGACTTGCCTCCCCCAAGCCCTTTCACCTCACAGGGTGTCGCGGTGCAGGTCGTCGTCGCCACGACGTACCCCAGGCTCGAGGACTTAAGCACGGTGTACGAAGTGATCGGTTCCCCGCCGTCGTAGGAGGGGCTGGTGAAGCTGACCTCGGCATGGCCGTGGCTGACGGTCGCCTCGCCGATCACCGGGGCCCCTGGCACGGTGGCGAGGACGACGCCGAAGCCGACCGCGGTGCAAGTCGTGAGCGCGGTGCAGCTGGCGCCTGTCATCTCCCCGGTGGCAAGCGACGTTGCGGAACTCCAGCTGCCCGACGACATCGTGGCATACATCCCGACGGTCGAGAACGTGTCGCCGTTGTCATCAGGGGTGTCGTTCCCTCCAACGGCGACGCAGTCCGCTGCGTCTGCGCACGTCACGGCGTCGAACGCACCTTGGCCTGAGTAGGGGGCGGTCACCGTTCCCCAGGTCCCGTCCGCCTCGGTCACCGTGATCGCCCACCGTGCGAAGTAGGGGGGGTTGGCGACGAGGCCCTGGCCGACGGCCGTGCAGTCGAGGTGGGTCGAGCAGCTCACGCTCTCCAGCTCGGGGTAGCCCGATACGTTGCCAGCGACCGGGAGCGCCGTCACGGGGCCCCACGTGCCCTTCGTCTCGGTTGCATAGTCGTCGTAGCCAACCGCCGTGCAGTCGGTTGCGTCCGTGCAGCTGACGCTCTTGAACACCCCGTACTCGTCGTTGGGGAGCTCCGTCTCGAGGCCCCAGGAGCCTGCGGTCTGGACCTCGTATGTTGGCGCGTTGCCGTCCATCCCGACCGCGGTGCAGTCACCGGGTGCGGTGCAGCTGACCCCGTAGAGGTTGCCGACGCCGGGCAGCACGTTGAGGGGGCCCCACGTGCCGCCCGTCTCGGTGATGGCGATCGCCCGTCCCGAGCCCTCTTGACCGACCGCGGTGCAGTCGTTGGCGTCCGAGCAGCTGACGTCGTTGAGGACGTCGTCGGTGGTGCCGACCACCACCCTGCCCTCCCACGTGCCCGCTCGCTCGACGTCGTAGAAGGGCGTGGTCTGGAAGGAGGTGCAGACGGAGCCCTGGCAGGCGTTGCCGACGGCCGTGCAGTCCGTGGCGTCGACGCAGGCGATCGTCGTGCCGCTCGACGTGAGGCCGAGCGACTGGACGGTGCCGAACACCGGCTCGGGGTTCGACGCAAGCGCCGGCGCCGCCCACCCCAGCGTCAGGACGGCACAGGTGGCGACGGCGACCATCAGCGACGCCCCGACCCTTTGCGGCGATCGTCCCAATGCGTGCCGCACGTTGCGCTGTCCCCGACCCACGAGCAGAATCTACGACACAGTCATCGCGTGCGATCGCCAGTGCGACGCTCGGGGTTTGTCACGATCGACGGTGACGAAGGTGCCCACAAACCGGTTGCGGTCACGCTGATTGCGGCATCTGTGAAAGCCCAACGGTGTGCCACCCAACGCCGGCGACAGGGTCGCTAAGTCCTGCGCTTCCAAAGCGCGTCATTGAGGCGAAGGTAGAACCGCTGTGCGCCCGAGGTTGGATGGCTCTCCATGGATCCCTGATCCCGGTCGCCTCGGGCCGGACCAGCAGATACCTAGGCGATCCGACCTTCGGCTGACTCACCGTCACCGTTGAATTCTCGCCGACGCTCACTCTCAGCAGCCGAGCGCACGAGGTGCCCCAGACCACCGGGTCGTAGACGCAGCCCGAGGCGCGCCGCTTGGACTTGAAAGCGACTCGTAGCCCCAGTTGCTTCCGCGCTGCTCGGTACGATTGTCGCGGTGAGCAGCACTGAAGACGCGGCCCTCCGCAGTCGGCTTGCCACGCACTTCCCGGTCTTCGGGCTACGTGTCCGCACGCCCCGACTGACCTTGCAACTCCCGACCGACCCAGAGCTCCTCGAGCTCTTGGCTGTCATCGAGGACGGGGTGCATGACCCTTCCTGGATGCCCTTCCAGATCGGTTGGACCGACACGCCACAGCCACAGCGGGACCGCGACTCGCTCTCGCACTGGTGGAGAAATCGCGCCCTCTGGTCGCCCTCGGATTGGACCTGGAGCGGAGCGGTCCGCGTTGAGGGTTCGCTCGTCGGCGTCCAGGAGATGAGCGCCACCAACTTCGCATCGCTCCGCGAGGTTTCCTCGGGGTCGTGGATCGGTCTGCGCCACCAGGGTCAGGGCATTGGCAAGGAGATGCGTGCAGCGGCACTACACCTCGCATTCGAGGGTCTCGGCGCCGAGCGGGCCTACTCGGGCTACATCGAAGGGAACGAAGCGTCGAAGAAGGTGTCTGAGGTGCTCGGCTACAAGGAGAATGGCTATACGTACGTGAACATCCGCGGTGAGCGGCGTCGGGAGGTCAACCTCGTCCTCGAGCGGGAGCAATGGGCGTCGAGCCGTCGCGACGACATCGAGATCGAAGGAATCGACACCTGTCACGAGCTGTTCGGTGCGTGAGGCGCTCTGCAGCCATCGCGCTATCCCACAACAATCACCGGCGAGGATGGCACGTCGCTCACCCGCCTTGCCATGGGGTCAGATCGAGTCGCCACGGCCAGAACGTGTCCGCAGTAAGGCTTGAGTTCAATCGTCACTGCCGCCTCCATGACCGTGGCCGCTGCTGCTGCTTCACCGAGTTCAACTTTCAGGACGTCCTGCTCGGCGAGGATGGCACCGAAGGCCGCTTCGACTTGGTCTGCCCAGTGAGGGAGTTGGCTGTACTCAATGATGTCGAAGCCGACTTGTTCGAGGAGTGGTCGGTAGTCCGATACAGCGTCCTCCCAGAACGGCAGCCCGGCAACGCGGCCAGGGTCAAGCTCAAACGCCACGAACGCGAATCGACCGCCAGGACGGAGAATCCGGACAACCTCGACGAGCGCCGCCGTCTTGTCGGGGACGTACTGGAGTCCATCGATGCTCATCACGGCATCGGCTGAGACCGATACGAGGCCGGTCGACTCGAAGGTCCCTTGACTGAACGTCGCCCTCTCGCTCATCCCGAGAAGACCGGCCCGCTCGGACGCTCGCTGGGCGGCCATCGAGGACAAGTCAATGCCCACGAGTCGGGCACCAGTTTCCCTTGCCGCCCACAAGCCCGGGCCGCCCGCTCCGCAGGCCAGGTCAACGAGGAGTTGTTCAGCGCCAAGGTCCAATCCCTGTACGAGCGACCGCAGATGCGCCAGCGGAAGGAAGCTGATGTGCGCGAACTCTTCGGGATAGTCCGCTCCGGTGACGTGCTGCCGCCAGATCCGACGCAGCGTCGGACTGCGGCCCCACATTGCGTAGAACGCCTCGTACCCGCTCGAAACAATATCGCCAGGCCCTGACACAGCTTCACGGTAAGCGCCCCGACTTGGCAATGTTGGCTAGTGGCGATGCCTGCTCCCCAACGCCGGGTGGTGGACGTTGCTCAGTGCTTCACAGCAGGTGACGCATATCTCTGTCGAGCAGCTTCTCCTGATGTCCCGAGCATGGCCCCGATTGCTGCCCAACTCTGTCCGTCCTTGCGAGCTGTAGGAGGACGGTGATCCGATCGTCACCGATAGCGCCCGTCAAACACGCGGTCGCGACGACGACATCCCCTTGGAGGACGCCCCAGCGCAAGTTATCTTGCGGGCGTAGATCCGTGGTCACAAGAAGTGTCCCGGATCGCCGGCGGCTCGTGGGCTTCACTTGACGGCAAAGGTCGAGCCCAAGAATCGGAGGCCAAGGCGCTCAGCAAGACGCCGGGACGATACGTTCTCGCGACCAGTGCTGTAGAAGCGCAGGACCTGAGAGATGCGGGGGTGTTGCGACCACCCAGCTGTGGCTGCCGCTCCGAACCCCTGGCCTCGGAGTTGAAGGGCCGTGTCCACGCCGACTTCTGCTCCTGTCGGACCAGTCCGAACCGTTTCCGCGATCGAGGCGATCTGGCCATTGGCCATCGCGATGCACCATGGCTGCCAGAGATCTTCCCGCGTTCGAAAGCCCATATCGACGAGGCTGGGTGGCATCGAATCGCCAAGTCCCTGGAGGAGCCGGTCGCCTTCTCTCGTTCCTGACAGGACGAGCTCAGTCGGTGCTTGGTGCTTCAACGTGTCTGGAAAGACCCAGAGGAGACCGTGGAAGTGCTCGACCGCCCCCTCTACCTCCAGGAGGTCTCGGAACTCCTCGAGGTGGACGGGTTCGGACTCGGGGTTGGCAAGCGGGGGCTCCGACGCGACGAGATGGACCAGCTCGCGTGCCACCGGCTCGGGGACGTCGGCTCGGACGACGGCCAGATTCCCGTCTCGGCAGCCGGCGAACGAGAACCTCCGGCCCGGGGACTGATTGGGAGCGCTCTCGTGGATCATCCGACCTTGGGCGTCGAACGTGAAGGCCGTCTGCCGATGGACGTCGAGGATCTCTAGGTTGTCCGTCGGAGTCAACACATCACAAGGCTGCCCCGCAACGCCCCGGCAGTGCGACACCTCCGGCCGGGGGCTGAACGAACCGGGGCCCACGAGGTACCTCAGATGTCCGTTCGTGCGAGCCCGCATGAGCCTGCGTGGATGGTGCTCTCACGTTCAGTCGTTGCTGCTGACGCGCGCGCCAGCAGAACCGCAGACCGATCTCGAGCTGCGCGTCGAGGGGACGATCCTCGGCGCGCGCCAGCAGGGCCGCAGCGACCTGCGACCCGCAAAGCTCTCGCGCGACCGCGACGTGCTCGACGTCACGCGCGACCTCGCTGGCTACGACGACCTCGAGAGGAGCTCGCGGTGTTCTTCGACGACGAGGAGGCGGCCTGGCTCTTCGAGAGCTACCCGGAGGCTCGCGGTTTGTCGTGGCGGATGCTCGGCACGTTGCTCCTGCGCGGGGACGCGGCCTCGGCCGCTCCGTGCGGAGATCGAGGGGGGCGCAGCGGTGCGGGCGCTCGAGCAGGCGTAGCCTGACGGTGCGTGCGACGGGAGGTGTCCATGGGCAGGTGGGCCCGGAGCGGCAGGAACGGCCTCGCGTCGCTCTCGGTGCTCGCACTCGTCGGTGTCGCCACCCCGGCCGCACCTTGCGTGCCCACCTCGGGCCACGCCGTCCCGGCCGGCGGCGCGTGGGGTCGGGCGACCATATCCGGTGCGTCCATGACGTCGGTGTCGTGCCCGGTGGCCGGCGCCTGTGTCGCAGGCGGCGCGTCGAAGGGCCGGCACGCCATCGTGGCCAAGGAGGTCGGCCCCCGCTGGCGCGCACCGACCCTGGTGCCCGGGATCGGATCGCTCGACGTCGGCGGGGGCTCCGAGGTCCTCGCGGTGTCCTGCAGCGCTCCCGGCAACTGCGCGGCGGTCGGCAAGTACCTCGGATCACAGGGCCTCGGCGGCTTCGTCACCAACGAGGTCGCAGGGACGTGGACGACCGCCGTCGCGGTCAGCGGAGCCGGCCCGCTCGACACCGTGTCCTGCGCCGCGAGCGGCACCTGCACCGCCGGGGGCGACTCGCCCCACGAGCCGAACACGCTGGTGGCCGGACCGACACCTCGAGCCGTCGTCGTCGACGAGACGGCGGGCGTCTGGGGCTCGGCGGTGGACGTCCCCGGCCTGCCACCCTTCAATCCCAGTCACCCTGAACCGGGAGCGGACGTCACCTCGCTCTCGTGTCCCTCGGTTGGGGAGTGCAGCGCCGGCGGCTACTACCAGATCCCCGGTGGGGTTGAGGCATTCGTCGTCGACGAGGTGTCGGGCACCTGGGCCGTCGCGAAGAGCCTCAACTCGTACGACTCAAACGACAGGGTCACTGCGGTGTCCTGCACCGCGCCCGGGCGCTGCAGCGCCGGCGGGAGCTACCAGGGCCGGGCGTTCGTCATCGATGAGGTGCACCACCTCTGGGGCCCGGTGGTCGAGCTGTCGCAGGGCTCCGTGGTGCTCGCCCTGTCCTGTGTGCCGACGGGCTACTGCGCAGCAGGCGGGACCACCCGCTATCGGTGGGCGCCCGCCTTCGTGGTCGACCGGCGGCACGGCCTCTGGGGCGCCGAGAAGCTCGGGGCGCCGACCATGCGCGGGGCCATCGTCGCGATCTCGTGCGCCGCGCCAGGTGACTGCAGCGCGGGGGAGCAGTACAGCGGACCCCAGCCCACCTCGACCTACGGCGTCGTCGTCAACGAGATGGCCGGCGCCTGGGGACCGCCGATCGAGGTGGCCGGGACCCAGCCGGTCCCGTCAACGCAGGTGTTGTCCTACACCGGGGCGAGCGCCGTGTCGTGCGCCGCACCGGGCAGATGCAGCGCGGTGGGCCAGTTCCTGGGACCGAAGTCAGCCCCCACGGGGTTCGTCGCGAACGAGACGCCCGCGGCCACGCCCACGGTGGCCTACATCTCTCCCTCCCGAGGGGTAGCGACCGGTGGCACTCGCGTCACGATCTTCGGCGACGGACTCGCCGACGCGCTCGTGGTGCGATTCGGCGCCAAACCCGGGTCCGGTATGCACGTCGTCGATGACTGGGAGCTCACGGTCGTGGCGCCGCCCGGCGGCGCGGCGGTCGGGGTGCGGGTCGTGACCGAGGTAGGCACCTCCCCGACGGTCGCGCGCGGCACGTTCGCCTATCAGCCGGTGGTCGAGCACGTCGCACCGGCGAGCGGCTCGTCGCGGGGCGGCATGCGCGTGGACGTCTACGGCGCCGGGTTCGAAGGCGCGACCTCGGTGCGCTTCGGCACCCGCGTCGCCACCAACCTTGTCGTCGTCAACCCGGACGCGGTGCGGGTCACAGTGCCACCCGGTGCGGGGACGGTCGACGTGCGCGTGATCTCGCCGGCCGGGACGTCCTCGGCGGGCACACAGGACCGGTACCAGTACGTCTGAGCCTGAATCGTCAGGCACCATCCCACGCCAGTGCGACATTTGGACGATGCGGTCACGTCTCACGATGGCGATCGCTATGTGCGTCGCATCTGCGAGCCTCCTGACGGCTTGCGGGAACACGTCATCCCTGCCAATCAGCTCCACGACGACCAGCACGTCGAGCATCGCAACGCACTCTGGGTTGATCCCGGCGACAAATCACGACAGTGCCGAGCTCACTGCGGCGTTCGTCGCGTTCAGGAGGTTCCCGACCACAGCGATTGCCGTCGTGCCGCCGATCGACGTCCTACTGGCCTTCCTGCCCGCCCCCAAGACCTACTGGGCCGTCGCCTCGTTCTCCGCCACGCCTCAGGCGAGCCTTGGGGGTTCGAATCGGCCTGCAAGATGGTGCCAGCACCGTTTTCTTCATGAAGCGGGCGGGCGCACGGTGGAAGGTGGTCACGGCCGGCCCGCGTTGTTACGAGATGGTTCATGTTCCTCAGGCGGTCAGGGTCGCGCTGGGATTGGAGGCCACCCGTGCGCCACCTGGCTAGTTCGCTCAAGGCACTGCCGAGCGGCTGGCCAGGCCAACCGCGCAGTCGCCGACCGTTGGTCACACTCCCCGAATCGTCGTTAGGTCGACGCGTCCCCAATCGCTGCCGGGTTTGGGCGCGCGAACAGAGGTCTCCGCAGCTCAAGTGCTCGCAACTGTTGACGGCCCTGGACCGGCGAGCGGGCAAGTCTGCTCGGCGCCTTTGGCATACCCTGCGCCGTGAACGGTGCGTCTCGGACGATCGGCCATCGCGTCCTCGTCGACGGCATGATGGGGTCCGGGAAGAGCACGCTCGCACGTGCGCTCGCGGCGAGGACTGGTTTGCCGGAGATTCACCTCGACGTCCACTACTGGAAGCCGGGCTGGGTGCGGCCGTCGGACGACGAGTGGCGAGAACGGCAACGCGCGCTGCTCACTGGCGATGCTTGGATCATCGACGGCAACTACAACGAGACGCTCGCCCTTCGGCTCGAACGCGCGGATACCGTCGTCTTTCTTCATACTCCTTGGTGGTTGTGCGCGAGCCGCGCATTTGTGCGGGGGCTTCGCAAGCCCGTTGGCGAGATGCCCGAGGGTTGCAAGGACTCGGTCAACCGACGCCTGCGCGACGAGTGGGGTGGCGTTTGGAGGATATGGCGCAACCGCCATTCAGAACCTGCGTACGCACGCTCCGAGATCTTGCGGCAAGGGTCTCACACGACGGTGTACGTGCTCCGTTCGCGGCGGGAGGCGAAGGCGTTTCTCGATGCCCAGGAGCACATCTAACGGCGCAACCCGCGGAGCCCGAGCCCCTGCACCCAACCGCCGGATGTGGTTACGGCGCCAACCGCAGCACATGGGCGATCGAGCTCGGTAAGCACTCATGTGCTACTCGCGGTCAGTCTCTTAGGAGTGACAAGAGCATGTTGACAGTCGTCCAGTTGCGCGCTGTTCCCGCCGGCATCGGAGTGCGATGTCGCCCGCCACGGCTCAGCTCCGCACGAAGGATGCTGCGAGCAAACCCGTCGGGCGTCCACAGGTACAGCGTGCGGCCGACGACGCGCGCGTCGTCCCGGCTCGCCTTGATGTGAGCGCGTTCCACTGCGGCCGCGACGGATGCGACGCCTAAGGGATCGGGGGCTTCTCGGAGGAACACGGCGTGGAGGCGTGTGGGATCGTCCTCGCCGCTGAACGGGTTGCCACGTACAACCTTGACGAGCTCGCCGTGTCGGACGACCACGACTCTTGGTCGGACCGCTAACCGCTCCGCGATCGCGACCTCGAGCTTCACCGCGAGCTTGATGCTGTCTGCGTCAGTCTTGGGGGCTGAGAAGAGGACGTTGCCGCTCTGGATGTACGTCGTCACGTCGCCATAGCCCAGCGCCGCGACGACCTCGCGGAGCTCTGCCATCGAGAGCTTGTTCCGGCCCAAGACGTTGACCCCGCGGAGCAGGGCGACGTGGGTTCTCACCGCCTCATGATCGCCCAGCGTGACAAGTCGTGACTGCAGCGGCTTCCTCGCCCAGATGACCTGCTCGGCGCCGTGCAGCACGCCTACTTCTCGCTGCTTGTTCTACAAGGGCCGCGGACCCACTCCACCAGTCTTCTTAGCCCGGCGGGTTGTTGCGGATCGACGGGGGCACGTGGTCATGACGACCCCGACCCGTTCTGGATCGGCATGGGTGGGCAGGTGGGATCCCAGCAGCTCGACCTTGCCCCTACCGAAGCTAGAACGCGTGGCGGGTGTGGCTGAAGTTGCCTTTTTCGAATGCGAGGACCTTGACCGGACGCACGGTGAACACCCAGACACCCAGCGTCTCGTCGCCCTTGAAGCCAACGTCGCCAGGCGCGTAATCCCAGCGGCCGTCCCACTTTCGCGTCCAGGCTTCTGCGAGTCGCATGAGCGTGCCGCGATCGGTCACCCGGACTGCCTGACCTTCGACGACGACGTCCATCCCGCGGTCCCACTGATTACAACCGGTCAGAAGGATGACGTGCTGATTGCCATGCAGGTTCGCTGCTTTCTGCTCCGTCTCTCCTGTGCAGAAATGCAGCGCGTCGTCGAGCCAGACCGCGACGAGTGGCGTCATGTGCGGCCGTCCGTCTGCGCGCACGGTCGCTATCCAGAACAGCTCGGCAGCTTCCAGCACCTTGCGAGCGTCCTGCCAACTGGTCGCTGTGGCTCCCCGATCGCTGAAGGCCTCGTTCAATGTGGTCGTTGGGGTCGTCATGACCCACTCCTATGGGGTCTGTGTCGCGCAGTCAAGTCGTAACCGGACGCAGCTCCCACTCACTCTCGTGTCACGGAAACGCCAGCCAAGGAGGGCGCTGGTGGCCGCAGAGCGGTGCTCGGGCACCGATCGTGCGAGGCACCTTCGAGGACTTTGGGTGACCTCCGAGGAGATCCTCACCCACGCGATCCCAGAACCCGTGCTGCGGCCGGAAGCATTGACGGCCACCACGCTGAAGCCGTAGCGGACGTGCGGTCGCAGTCCTCGAACAGCGCACCGCGTGGTCTTTGCCGAGCTCTCGGCGCTTCCGATACCTACCCCGTCGGTTGACGGGCAATGGCGGGGACTCCCGTCCCGCGAGCGTCCACGCAGCGACGGTCGCCAGCGCGGGCATTCCAACGAGGTTCGCGAGCAGATTGCCGACCGGGACGTTCGCGAGGCGAGGCGAGCCCGCCGATGCGCTAGGTGACGTTCGGGGATCGGCTGGGCGTTCGTCCCCGGCGGCGACCCGACTTGCGTCGTCCCGAGCGTCGCGACAAAATGGACGCATCATCCAGAGCGACTGAGGGACGGGCCCTTTGACGTCGCGGCAACCAGCTCGAAAGAGCAAGGTGCCAACGCCCGAACGATGAGGAGTGACAGATGCCGGACATCTCCGCGTTGCGTTGCCGTGAGTGCGCCCGCACCTTCGAGCTCGTGGACCTGCACGTCTGCGACTTTTGCCTCGGTCCCCTGGAGGTGGTCTACGACTACGAGCGGGTGGCCTCGCGCATGGGGCGTGCAAGCGTCGCCGGGGGTCCGCGGTCGTTGTGGCGCTACCGCGACCTGCTGCCGGTCGATGCGGAGGCTGCGGTCGATCTGGGCGCGGGCTGCACACCGCTCGTGAGGGCCGAACGCCTCGGGGCGCAGCTCGGGCTGCGCGAGCTGTGGATCAAGAACGACACGGTCAATCCGACCGGCTCGTTCAAGGATCGCGTCGTCTCCGTCGCGCTCACCAAGGCACGGCAGCTCGGCTACAAGGTCGCCGCTTGCGCCTCCACCGGCAACCTCGCCAGCGCCGTCGCCGCACACGCCGCGTGGGCGGGCATGGACTCGGTCGTGCTCGTGCCCCGGGATCTCGAGCGCGCGAAGATCCAGATGGCCTCGGTGTACGGCGGGCGGGTGATCGCCGTGGACGGTACCTACGACGACGTGAACCGCCTGTGCGCCGAGCTCGCCGGCGAGTTCGCCACCTGGGCCTTCGTCAACGTGAACCTTCGGGCCTACTACGCGGAGGGCTCGAAGACGCTCGCGTTCGAGATCTGCGAGCAGCTCGACTGGGAGGTGCCGGACCACGTCGTCGTCCCGATCGCCTCGGGCAGCCAGCTCACGAAGGTCAAGAAGGGCTTCGACGAGTTCGGCCTCGTCGGCCTCGTCACCGGCGCGGGCAGGGTCCGGGTCTCCGGCGCCCAGGCGCTCGGGTGCTCCCCGGTCGCCACTGCCCATGCCGCGGGATCCGACGAGATCGTCCCGGTGCGGCCGCACACCGTCGCGAAGTCGCTCGCGATCGGGAACCCAGCCGACGGCTACTACGCGCTGCAGGCGATCGCCGAGACAGGCGGCGGCTGCGCGGCGGTGACCGATGACGCGATCCTCGAGGCGATCCGCCTCCTCGCTCGTACGGAGGGCATCTTCGCCGAGACGGCGGGGGGAGTGACGATCGCCAGCTTGCTCCAGCTGGTCGAGGACGGCACCATCGCACCGCACGAGCGCGTCGTCGCGATCGTCACTGGCCACGGCCTCAAGACGGTCGAGGCCCTCTCGGACCGACTCGAGGTGGCACCTGCGATCCCCCCGACGCTCGATGCCTTCTGCGAGCTCGTCGAGGGTCTCGACGAGGCGACGCCGTTGGCGGTCGGGGGCCGGTCATGAGCACCACGATCCGTATCCCCTCGCTCCTCCGCACCCTCTGCGGGGGGTCGAGCACCGTGGCCGTCGAGGCCGACACGGTCGGGAACGCGCTCTTCGAGCTCGAGTGCCGCCATCCTGGCTTCGGCGAGCGGCTCTTCGACGGCGACGGTCGCCTACGGCGGCACGTCAACGTCTTCGTCGACGACGAGGACATCCGGCACCTTCACGGGCTTGCGACGACGCTCGCCGCCGACACCACGATCTCGATCATCCCAGCCATCGCAGGCGGGTGATCCGCGACGCAGGTGCGCGTTCATCGTCACGGTGCGAGACCACGCCCCGTCGATGGCTGCCTCGATCGCGTCGGTGGCTCGCTCGGTCGCCGCCGCCTCCGCAGCGCTTCGGGAGCACCGGCCTGGGCGCACATGGACGACACGCGGGACGCACCGTCGACAACGCGCACTGTAGGTTGCCGGCGTGGCGCCCTCGGACTCGGCCACGGCACCGAACCGTCTCGGTCAGTGAGTCGGCGAGCCTCGGTGGCCGATGGCCGCTGCGGTCCTCGCCACCGGCGCGCTGCGCTTCAAGCTCGCGCCGGACCTGCGCGACGACGTGTCGAGCTGGACGGTCGTCGTGCTCTTGGTCATCCTCCTCGCGGCACTCATCATCGGCGACCCGGGTCGCATCGACCGCGAGAGCAGGTGGCTCCGGGCCTTGACCGACGTCATGATCTCGGTCATCACACTCGTGAACGCCATCGCCGCCTTCCGGCTCGTGCTGGCGATCGTGAACGCCGATCCCTTCACGCAGAACGCTCGGGTGCTGCTGGCGAGCGGCGCGGCGGTGTGGGCGACGAACGTGATCGCGTTCGCCCTGTGGTACTGGGACCTTGACCGAGGTGGTGCCGCAGCCCGAGCACGGGGATCTGGTCCGATGCCCGCTTTCCTGTTCCCCGAGATGGTCAACGAGCAGCACGTCGAGCCCGGTTGGTATCCCACCTTCGTGGACTACCTCCACCTGTCCTTCTCGACGGCGGCTGAGTTCAGCCCGACCGACGTCTCGGCCATCAAGAAGTGGGCGAAGCTCGTGATGATGTCCGAGTCGGCGATCCCTCGTCGTGGCCATCCTCGTGGTAGCGCGAGCCGTCAACATCCTCAAGTAGGAACACCACCGCGTCCGCCGCGTGGTGCCTGCACAGGCGTCGCGTGCCTACGAGCGAAATATTCTGTCCTCCGACGTCACAAACCCACCCCGCGCTCTTAGGCTCCGACTAACAGGCCGACCGGCCCTTGGGGGTATTTATGCTTCGTTCTACTCGCGCAGTTTGTATCGTCTCGATCGCCGTCATGGCGTCGTTGGTGGCGTCTGGCACCGGTGGCGCGTCGCAGGTGACGCGCTCAAAGCCCGCTCCGCTCGGGTCGGTCACCCAGGTGTCCGCAGGTGGGCACCACACGTGCGCCCTCCGCTCGAAGAACGGCGGCACCGTGATGTGCTGGGGCTCGGACGCGGAGGGCCAGCTCGGCAACAACGGCACCACCGACTCCAAGATCCCCGTCGGCGTCAAGGGGCTGAGAGCCGCGACGCAGATCTCGTCGGGCCAGAACCACACCTGCGCCCTCTTGACCTCGACCCACGTCGAGTGCTGGGGCCAGGGCAACGACGGCCAGCTCGGCAACGGTGCGCTGGGCAACTCGAACATCGCCGTCATGGTTCGCCGGCTCACCGGCGTGGCGCAGATCTCGGCGGGCGCCTACCACACGTGCGCAGTGCTCACCTCGGGTCGAGTCAAGTGCTGGGGCCTCGGAGGATCCGGCCAGCTCGGTGACGGGAAGTTCGCGAACTCCAAGTACCCCGCCAACGTCTCGGGGATCACGAACGCCCTGCAGGTCTCGGCGGGCGGCCACCACACCTGTGCCCTCCTCGCGACGCAGAAGATCAAGTGCTGGGGACAGGGACGCTACGGCCAGCTCGGGAACAACAAGCTGTCCAATCAGGACGTGCCCGTCAGCGTTGCGGCGTCACTCGCCAACGCGACCCAGGTCTCCACGGGCCTGTACCACTCCTGTGCACTCATCCTGACCGGTGGCGGTGTGGTCGAGTGCTGGGGCCGTGGCAACCGCGGACAGCTCGGCAATGGCCTCAACGCGAACCACAGCGTCCCGGTGCTCGTCTCGGGGATCACGAATGCCATCCAGGTGACCTCCGGGGCCTACCACTCCTGTGCGCTGATCACGTCCCGCGTGGTCAAGTGCTGGGGAGCCGGCAGCTTCGGCCAGCTCGGCAACGGTATGAGCACGGACTCGCCGAACGAGGTCGTCGTCTCGAAGATCACCGACGCCAAGCAGATCTCGGGGGGCGCGGACCACACCTGCGCCCTGCTCACCACCGGCCACGTCGAGTGCTGGGGGTTGGGCACCTCCGGCCAGCTCGGGAACGACCGCAAGGCCAACGCGCCGACCCCTGTGGTGGTGCTCTGAGCCTGAGCGTCGGGTCCGCTGGGGAGTTCTGCAGGCACTGGAGGCTGATGCGCGGCGCCGTGCGAGCCCACGGCCCTCGACGGTGCGCTCAGCCGCCAGCCGGTGCTGCGAGTTCGCTCGTGCAGTGCTTGCACCTCGACGCGTCCACCGGGAGGTCGCTCGAGAGGCAGCGCGGGCAGGTCGTGGTCGGAGGTGGCTCGCCGAACACCGCCGTGCCGTGCCTTGCCATGTACGAGCGATAGGGCACGACGATCACGAAGTAGATCACGGCCATCAAGATGAAGAAGTAGATGACCGCCCCGATGAAGGTGCCGAGCTGGATCTGCTGGCCGTTGACCGTCCAGCTGATGCCCTTGCCGGCAGCGCCTCCGCCAGCCAGCGCGTTGACGAGCGGCGTGACGACGCTGTCGGTGAAGCTCTTGATGAGCGTGCTGAACCCAAGGGCGACCACGAGGCCGACGGCGATGACGATGAGCTCTCCTTGCATAAGGAAGCTCTTGAACCCCTTCAGCATTCGCGTCCTCCCTGTCTGCCCGCGACCCGGCGGACCGCGGCCAAGCCCTCCCTAGCACCCCAGCATCGCTGGGCGAGCCACGTCGCGAGCTCGTGCGGCCGGAGGGACGGGAGCTCCCCGGAGCGGTCGGCGAACGGCGTCCTCGCCTCCACGGCCGGTGCCGCGCTGGCTCAGGGGGTGCCGGTGAGCGTCGTCTTGGGGTGCACGTGCAGGATGACCGGCGCCCGCGGCGTCTGGGTGAAGTTGAAGTCCGAGACGAGGTTGCCGAGGATGGACACGTCCTCTCGGACGTCGGGCCGTGGGTCGGGGCGCCCGTCGGTGGCGGGGTCGATCCGCTGGCCGTTCAAGAAGTCGTCCTCGATGAACTTGTCGTAGGCGTCGAAGCTCAGGATCTGGTGGTCGATGTAGCCCTTCTTCGCGTAGGGGCTGATCACGATGCCCGGCACGCGAAGGCCGTACCCGTTCTCGTCGACGACCGGCGGCACGACGTGGTCGTAGAAGCCGCCCCAGTCGTCCCAGGAGAGGAAGATGGCCGTCGAGCTCCAGTCGGGGCTCCGCATCGCGGCGTTGACGAGGCTCGTCACGTAGGTCTGCCCAAAGCTGATGGGCGACGGCGGATGCTCGCTCACCTCGCCGGAGGGCACGACCCAGGTCACCGCGGGGAGCGTCCCTGCCTTGGCGTCGGCGTAGTAGCTCGAGACCGACTGGATGTCGCCGAGCTGGTGGTCGGCCTTGACGGTGTCGAACCACGGCAGCGGGTTCCAGATGCCAGGCGTGTTCGAGTTCTGCTTGACCGGCGCGCAGGACTCCAACGCCGGGTTCTCGCAGTCGGGCTCGGTGCCGCTGACCACGAAGTACCGCCAGCTCACGTCCGCCTTGTGCAGCAGGTAGGTGAGGTCGGTCCACGCGAAGATCGGCTGGCCATCCGCCTTCGAGCTCGTCGTGCCGTCGTAGTAGGTCGGCTTCGCGGGCGGCATCTCGAGCGGGTTCGTCTGCAGCGAGTTCGTGCAGCTCGAGGGGTTGTCGTGCTGGGTGCAGTAGGCGGACCATTCCGACACCAAGAAGAGGTGCTCGGGGAGGCTCCACGACGCGTTGGGCTCGAACATGTGGTCCTGGAGGACGAAGTCCTTCGCGTAGGTCCAGTAGTTCGGGATGTCGCTGCGCACGTGGTACCCCATCACGTCGGGCTTCAGCGAGTTGGTGCACGCCGGGTTGGTGGGGTCCGTGCAGTTGTGCCTGCCAGCCTCGGCCTGGGCGATGAAGCCGTCCATCTTCCCGCCGTCGACGTCCTTGACGGCGTTCACCGCGGCGTGGGGACCGCCGCCGTTCACGTCACGGTGGTCGACGAACGGATAGTTGCACGCGCCTGTGGCGGGATTGTGCACGCAGGCGGTCGGCTTGCCGTGCTTCATCGGGATGCCGTCGGCGCCGGGGTAGGTGCCGAAGTACGTGTCGAAGGAGCGATTCTCCTGCTGGATGATGATGATGTGCTTGATCTTGTGGATGCCGTTGGGAACGATGTAGCTCCCGGTCGGCCCGCCAAGGACGCGCTCCACCCGCGCAGTCGGACCGGTGCTCGACGCGCCCGCCAGCTGGACGCAGAGCGCCCCCACGATCAGCGTGGCCGCGGCGGCGGCGACCAGGGCCGTCGAGCTTCGCCGCCCGACGCCACCTGGACCTCGACCCGCGTCGGCCATCTCGACCCCCGTCTACGGCGCTTCCATCGGGTTCCGCAAGTATGCACGCCGGTGCGGCCGCGAGCGGGACCATCCGCCGCGATCGGCACCGCCGTGGGAGTGTTCGGGTCGACGGGCTCGGACGAGCCGCCGTCAGAAGGAGCCGCCATGCTGACCCCAGCGACCGCCCTCGTCGCCACCTCGGGCCTCGTGTGGGCCGGGTGGAGCCTCCTGTTCCTCCTCATCTGGATCGCGATCGCGTTCTGGCCTGCGCGCGTCGCCCGCCGCAAGGGCCACAGCTGGCTCCTCTTCTTCATCTTCAGCCTGTTCTTCTTCCCGCTGGCGCTGGTCTGCGCCTACCTGGTCCGCGACCGACGTCGCTGACGTCGACGGCCGGGGCGCGCCGTGCGCACCACAGGCCCCGGCGTCGCCAAGAGGTGCGCAACGAGGGTGGGCACGCGCGACGCCGTCGATGGTGCAGCGCTGGGCGACAGGGTCGCCGACGAGGCCAGGCCCGCGGCGGTCGGGTGCTACTCGGCGCCGAGGGCGAGGAACTCGGCCAGCACGTCAGCGCCGTCGGCGCGCCTCGCGCACCAGAACTCGACCTCGTCGAGTGCGGCCCGGCGACTCTCCGCTCGTCCTGTCGTGAGGCTGAACTCGAGCAGTGGCGCCCAGAGCCGCTCGACGAGGTCGGTGCCCGCGTAGCTTCGCCCACTCTCGCCCACCCACGTGCGGTCGCGCAGCTCGGTGAGCGCGGTGCGCAGGTAGTCGACGTGCGGCGTCTCGTCCGCGCGGATGTACGTCACGAGCTGCGCCGCCGCACCCTCCCCGCCGACGAGCTCGGTGTCCGAGAGCCACGCCTCGGCCCAGGCGAAGGTGTGGAACGCCGAGAGCTCGATGAACAGCACGCGAATCATGAGCGCGACCATCGTCTCGAGCTCCATCGGGATGTCCTCGGGCAGGAGGCGGCTCGCCGTCGCCGAGGATCGCCCAGGACCGAAGCCCATGCGGGCGAGCATCCCGTCGATGTCGAGGTCGTCGGTCGGGCGATCGAACGCGAGGTCGCGCGCGGCGAACCACATGTCCCGGTGCCCCGCCGCGTCGTCGAATCCCGCCTCGTCGCGGCCGTGGGCCTCGAAGAGGCCCCGGCCGAGGTGGTCGACCGCCGTCCCACGGAGGTCCTCGGCGAAGTGGCGCTGCAGGTCGCCAGGCTGGAGGAGGCGGATGTTCGCCCCGTAGCCCTCGACCGTCCCGATCCGCGTCAGCGTCGCGATCAGGGGCTCGGGGAGCCCGTGGCGCAGCAAGAGTCGCGCCTGCGCCACGCTCGGGAAGGTCTTGTCCCAGCGCTCGATGGGCACGTCGATGAGCGTCGTCGAGAAGAGCTCGCGGTGCTGGGCGCCCCACGCCTCGATGGCGGGCCGACGGAACTTCGTCCGCGGGGACACGTAGCGACCGTCCTCGTCGAAGCCGCCGTGGCACCTGACGGATCCAGCGAAGAGGGGCTCTGCGAAAGCGTCGTCGGCGAGCAGCTCGTCCTCGCTGAACGTGAGCTGCGCGGTGACCATCCCCTCGCTCTAGTGCGGGTCGGCGCCGCTGTCAATCTCGCGACCCCTCGACGCGCCGCAGCCGGGCGCCGTGCGTCCGTCCCTCGCGGTCACGGCGCGCGCGACGGATCCGGACCCGCGCGTCGTGCGGGAGCACCGAGGAGCGCGTCGGCGTAGCCGAGCGCGACGGCGTCGCCCGCCTCCAAGTACGCCCCGCGGTCCCACTCCGCCTCGACCTCGGAGAGGGGGCGTCCGACGCGGTGCGCGAGGTGGGCGAGGAAGCCCGCCCGCTGCGCGCCCTGGGCGGCGAGGGCGCGCTCGAGGTCGCTCGCGGTGCCCGCCACCTCGACGTCGGGCTCGCGGAGCCGCAGCACGCCATGGGGGGCGAGGCGTCGGACCTCGCACGCGGCGAACACGCCGACCGGTCCGCCCTCGATCGTCCCGAGTGCGGTCGCGTGCACCGGCACCCCGAGCACCTCCAGCACGTCGATCAGGGCGAGCGCGGCATCGAGGGGTCCACGGCACGAGCTGAGCCGAAGCTCGACGCGCCCGTCGCCCGTCGCGTCGAGCGTCATGAGCGTCGCCCCGAGCTCAGAGGCGCGGGCCGCGTCGACCTCGCCGCTCACGAGCACCACGCGCCGCTCGAGCAGCACGGAGGGCACGTCGGCGACGCGACGCGGCGGCGAGCCGTCGGCGGCGTCAGGGCTCACGACCCTCCAGTCGCCAGCTCACGACGTGCCCGACGGCCGCGGCGTACCGCTCGAGCGTCGACATGCGCACGTCGAGGCTGCCCGACTCGAGGCGTGCGACGGCGGACTGCGAGGTCCCCATGCGGGCCGCGACCTCGGTCTGGGTCAGCCCGAGGTCCACCCTGCGCGCGGTGAGCTCCCTCGCGAGGGCTCGGCGCCGCACCGCCATCTCCTTGAAGCCCGGCAGGATCGGCTCGTGCCGACGCTCGCTCACCGGTCCGGCGCCGCCGACGTCACTCGCATATCTCATGTAGTGTATCTCACCAATGAGATACGAGGAGGCCACATGTCAGTGATCCCCACGGTCCTCGACCAGACGTCGCGGGGCGAGCGGGCCTACGACATCTACTCACTGCTCTTGAAGGAGCGGATCGTCTTTCTTGGCCAGGAAGTCGACGACCAGATCGCGAACCTCCTCGTCGCCGAGATCCTCTACCTGGCCGGGGAGAAGCCCGACCAGGACATCGCCCTGTACATCAACTCCCCCGGCGGTCTCAGCTACGCGGGCATGGCGATCTACGACGTCATCCAGCACGTGAGCTGCGACGTGTCGACGATCTGCGTGGGGATGGGGATGTCGGCCGCGGCGATGATCCTGTGCGGCGGCACCCCCGGCAAGCGCTTCGCCCTGCCGAACTCGAAGATCATGATCCACCAGGGCTCCGCGGGCACCAAGGGGGCGCCCCGCGACATGGAGATCCACCTTCGCGAGGTCCTCGCGAACACGCGGCGCATGGCCGAGATCATCGCGTTCCACTCCGGCCAGTCCCTCGAGAAGGTCGAGCAGGACATCGACCGCGACTACTTCATGACGCCCGAGGAGGCGAAGGCCTACGGGCTCATCGACGACATCATCGTGCCGACGCGCGGCCTGTGGGGCCGGCATCGGGACGCCGAGGTCGCGTCGCCCCGCGAGTCGGTGCTGACCGGTGCCGGACGACGCGCCGGCTGAGGACCGCGGCGGCGACCCGCCGCCGATCGAGATCCGCTGCGAGGCGTGTCGGACGGTCGTCTCCACGCGCCACGCGTGGGAGGCGGTCACCTGCGCGTGCGGCGCGCTGACCGTGTCGGGCCGGCCGTCGAAGCCACGGGTCTCGTGGGTCGCACAGCCAGGGGCGGGGTGGTCCGTGGCCGTCGAGGAGCCGGTCGCCGAGGATCCCGACGACGACGCGGCCGCGCGCCCCGCACCGCGACCCATCGGCTTCGCGCCGTAGCCTTTCGGACGTGTCGAAGGTGCTCGTCACCGGGATGTCCGGGACAGGCAAGTCGAGCGTCCTGCGTGCGCTCGGCGACCGGGGCCACGACGTCGTCGACACCGACGACGACGCGTGGTCGCGGTGGGTGACCGACGAGGAGGGGCTCCCCGACTGGATCTGGCGCGACGACGCGATGGAGGCCCTGCTCGCCGAGCCGCGTGGCGCGCACCTGTTCGTCTCGGGCTGCAAGAGCAACCAAGGCGCCTACTACGCCCGGTTCGACCACGTCGTCGTGCTGACCGCCCCCAGCGACGTCCTCTTCGAACGGCTCGCGCAGCGCACCGACAACCCCTACGGCCGGTCGCACGAGGACCGGGTCTGCATCCTCGGGCACCTCGGCGACGTCGAGCCTCGACTCCGGGCGTCGGCGAGCGACGAGCTCGATGCCACCCAGTCGATCGAGGTCCTCGCCGACCTGCTCGAGCGCCTGGCCGACGGGGAGGTGGCGCCCTCACGAACGCGGTGAGCGACGTCCCCCTCGCCGCAGACGGCGCCGCTCAGCTCGGGACCTCGGCGGCCGTCGGCGGCGGGGCGAGGTGCGCCGTCGCGATGTAGGCCACCGCGACGCCGATGATGACCAGCGGCATCATCGCGATGCCGTCGGCCGAGAGCAACAGCGTCGGGAGGAGGACCGCGACGAGCGGGAGCCCGAGCATCGACACGGTCATCGCGCCGATGCCGATGCCCACCCCGGCGATGAGCGGCAGCCCCGGCAGGTGCGAGAACGCGATGCCCAGCGCCGCCCCGATGAACATCCCGGGGAAGATCGGTCCACCGCGGAACGCGCTCAGCGACGCGCTATAGGCGAGCCCCTTGCAGACGATGAGCAGCAGGACGGTGCCGACGGACCACGCCGCGGCGTGCTGCACGAGCGCTGGCAGCTGGGTCTGGCCGGAGAACAGCACGTAGGACGAGGCATGGCCCGAGACCTCGTTGAAGAGGATGGCGAGGCCCGCGACGAGGAGGCCGACGAGCGGCGTGAGCACGACCTTGCGACGCTCGACCACGGGCTGGGCGAGCAGGGCGCCGCGCCGGATGAGCGAGCCCAGCAGCGCGGCGGCGATGCCGATCACGATCGCCCAGGCGAACTCCGCCCCCGTCGGCGTGCCGAAGGCAGGGATCGGTCCGATGGTGAGCGAGAGCGTCCCGTAGCCCGTCCACTTGTCGAGGCCGAGGAAGATGAGCGAGCCGATGCCGGCCGCCACGAGGCCCGGGACCAGCACGACGCCGAGCATCGGCCCGCCGAGTCCCGCTGCCTCCATGAGCAGGAACGCGCCGACGATCGGAGAGCCAAGGAGCGTCGCGATGGCGGCGAAGCTGCCGGCGGCACCGATCACGAGTGCGGCCATGGGAGGGGCGTCCTTCTTCACGAGGTGGACCGCGAGGACGCCGAGGCCGCTCCCGATGGCGATGAGCGGCGCCTCGGGACCGAGGACCGCGCCCAGGCAGAGGGTCGCGAGGGAGGCGAGGACGATCCCGGGAAGGTCGAGCGGGTTGACCGCCCCCGCCGCCTTGAACCCTTCGGCGGGCCGGTGGCCCGCGGTGCCGTGCAGGTGCTCGATCGTGAGGCCGACGAGCAGGCCGCTCACGAACAGCGGCGCGAGCGGCCACCACGCCGGGACCGGATGGAGCCCGAGATCGCTCGGCAGCGTCGAGAACACCCAGGACTGCGCCTCCGCCACGAACTTGAGGAAGAAGTACGCGACGAACGAGACGGGCACGCCGATCGCGGCGCCCAGGACGACGAGCGCCAGGTAGCTCCTGGAGCGGACGAGCTCGATCGGGTTCGGCGAGGGCGCGGCGCCGGGCGGGGGTGCGGGCGCCGTCACGAGGCGTGCAGGACGGTCGACACCTTCAGCGGACGGAGAGGGGCGTCACGGCGGGCCGCGCGAGCACGTCGTGCTCGGTGAGTCGAGCGGCGGCGATGCCGATGGCGAGGGTGATGAGGAGCCAGCCCGCCCAGACGGTCGCCGAGCCCACCTTGGCGAGGTTCGTGGACCAGCCGAAGCTCGTGCTCGACAGCTGGTACTGGTTGAAGACGACCTGCGTGCCGTACTCGACTGCGACGAGGAACGCCCCGACGGCGCCGATGGTCCCCGCGACGGCCAGGCCCGACGTCCTCGGGCTGCGCCGGAGCGCGGAGCCGGCGAGCAGGACGCCGACGGCGATCGCGACCCAGGCGAGCACGGGGGGCACCGTGGTCACAAGGACGTAGAGCTGGTTTAGCCCGCTCGACGGCCACCGGATGATCTCGACGAGCTCGTAGGCGGGCGCGACGGCGGCCAGCACGAAGCCGACGCCGAGGGCCAGGAAGGCTCGGCGCCACGCCGCTGCGACCGTCGCGCCCTCGGCGCGGCGAGACGGCGACGCGGCGCGCGCCGCGAGGGCGCCGATGCCCAGCACCAGGAAGCCGGCGGCCGTGAAGGCGAGCTCGGCCTTGGACAGGTTTTGGATCTCCCTCGTCGCAGACGAGGCCTTCCGGAAGGCCAGGGCGCCGCCCGAGATCGACGCACGGCCCTGGATCTGCGTCGCCCAGACGGCGCACGCGCCGGCGACGGCCAACAGCACCGAGCCGATCATCGCGACGACGAGCCCGACGCGCCCGGCGCGGAGCCCCCCGAGCTCCGTCGCGGCCAGGTACCCGAGGAACAGGGCGGCTGTCGCGAGCAGCCACCCGAGCACGGTCGCGGCACTGTCGGCGTAGTTGGCGGCGGCGCCGAGCGTCGCGAGCGAGCCGCCGAAGCGCGTGACCAGCACGGGCGAGTAGGACACGGCGAGGCACGCCGCGGCGAAGGTGGCGATGACGAGCGCACCCCGGATGGGCGCGATGCTCGGGGGCCGGGGGATCGCGGCGGCCCGCGAGATCGGGGCTGCCTCGCGTGGCCTCGTGAGCGTCATGGCTGCGCTCATGGATGCATGGGTACCACACGGCGCCTGTGATATCGCACATCCACCTCCCTCGCGCCGACGTCGCGCGCCGCTCGTGCTCGGATCGTGCGTCCTCGAGCGCGCGTGGGGCTAGACGGTCAGCTGTCGGCGCAGCGTCGTGATCCGCACCGTCGCCCACCACAGCGACGCGAGGACGACCGCCTCGACGACCACGGCGGCCGCGACCAGCGCGTCTACTCGACCGACAGCGAGCGCGAGCACGGGGATCGGCTCGAGCGCGAGGACGAGGCAGCACAGGACCGCCCAGGGCCCGTACTGAAGTGCCGCGCGCATGATGCGATCCGGCGAGTCGACCTCGCGTCGCCAGAACGCCTCGAGCACGTCGCGCTTCTCAGACCTCGAGCAGCTCCGGTAGATGTCCAGGCTCATCGCACTGACGCTACCGATCCGCACCGCCGTCGCCTTCGCAACTCTCGAGCGACGACGCACCCGACCTACGAGGTCATGCCGCCGAGGCCGACGAGCCCGCGCGCGAGCTCGATCTCCCCCATGTGGCGCAGCCCGTGCTGGTAGAGCCAGCACTCGAACCCGTCGAGGACGGTCAGCCCAGACGGACCTGCGACCCTGGCGCTGAAGGTCGAGGCGATGGCGTCGGGGAACGGCCGCGGTATCACGACGCGGCGCAGCGCCTCGGGGGTGAGCGTGTCGAGGTAGCCCTCGGTGCGCGTGAACACCGCGCGCTGGTACGCCTTGAACGCCTCATAGTCGCCGATGCGCTGCTCGGTCATCTCTTCGACCGTGCGTGACTTGCCGTGGTCGTTCACGACCATCCCGACGGCCTCCTGCCACGCCGAGTCCCAGATCGGCGTGATCCCGGTGAGCAGCAGGAACGAGGCGTCGTGCATGTTCGTGTAGTGGAAGAGCGAGAAGGCGATCGGCAGCACGCCGTCGCGCTCGAAGTGGTTCACGTGCTCGGGGCCCATCGAGTCGACGGCCTGGTAGTACAGCGAGTGCATCGCGCGCATGCGTCGCCGAAGCGAGTCGACCAGGAGCTCGCCGTCGGACTCGGTGACGTCGGGGCGACCGTCTGCGACCGACGTCACAGGATCGCCCCTGCGACCTTCGCGAGCACCTCGAGGTGCTGGTCGGGCCCGGACGACCCGGACCCCATGGTGTTGACGGTGAGGTGCGTGGCGCCGACCGCGCGCCACTTGTCGGCCTGGGCCGCGAGGTTGGCGACGTCGCCACGCCAGTCGACCCGCCCCTGCATGCCGATCGCGGAGGGGTCCCGGCCAGCCTCCGCGGCTCCCTTGCGGATGTGACCGAGCGCCTCGTCGAGCCGACCGCCGGGCTGCATCAGCGGGAGCCACCCGTCGGCGAGCCGTCCGATCCGCTCGTAGCCGGGCACCGACGTCGCGCCGATCCAGATCGGGATGGGGCGCTGGATCGGCATCGGCGACAGCCCCGCGCCACGGATGGTGTCGAACGCGCCTGCCGAGGTGACGGAGCGCTCCGTCCACAGCCGGCGCAGCAGGGCGACCTGTGCCTCGAGTCGGCGCCCCCTCGTCGAGAAGTCCTGACCAAGCGCCTCGTACTCGACGGCGTTCCAGCCGATGCCGACGCCGAGCCGCAGCCGTCCGTCGCAGAGGAGGTCGACCTCGGCCGCCTGCTTGGCCACGAGCGCCGTCTGGCGCTGCGGGAGGATGACGATCCCGGTGACGAGCGACAGGCCGGTGCAGCCCGCGAGAAACCCGAACAGCACCATGGGCTCGTGGAAGTCGGTGTCGATGTCGTAGGGGCCGTCCCACCCCTCGTGCACGGCGGGATCCGCGCCGAGCACGTGGTCGTAGGCGAGCACGTGGGCGAAGCCGAGCGCCTCGACGCCCTGGGCGTAGGCGCGCACCGACCGCGCCGCGGCTCCGATCTCGGTCTGGGGGAGCACGACGCCGATCTCCATGGGACACTCCCGTCACCTCGCGATGCCCCGACAGTACCGAGTCCGGCGCACGGGGCGCGGCGCGGACCCCGGCCTGGCGCTGCGGGACCGGGTGCGAAGATCTCGGCCGCGGGGCGAGCTGCCGCCGGGATGGGAGGGACGTGGACCAGAGCGCGGTGTTCGAGGGGGTCATCGGGCGGACGATCGCGGAGTCCACGCCGTCGTGGCCGACGCGACCACGACCCCGCGAGGGAGCGCCCAACGTCGTGGTCATCCTCATCGACGACCTTGGCTTCTCGCACTTCGGCTGCTACGGATCGAGCATCGAGACGCCTCGGATCGACGCGCTCGCTCGCAACGGGCTGCGCTACACGAACTTCCACGTGACGCCGCTGTGCTCCCCCACGCGTGCGTCGCTGCTCACCGGGCGCAACCACCACGAGGTCGGCATGCGATCGATCTCGAACTTCAACACCGGCTTCCCCAACATGCGCGGCCACATCTCCCCGCAGGCCGCGACCATGGCCGAGGTCCTCCGCGACGAGGGCTACGCGACGCTCGCGGTCGGCAAGTGGCACCTCTGCCAGATGGAGCAGGCGTCCGCGGCCGGTCCGTTCGACCAGTGGCCCTGCCAGCGCGGGTTCGATCGCTACTACGGCTTCCTCGACGGGGAGACCGACCAGTTCTCCCCCGACCTCGTCGCGGACAACCATCGCGTCGAGCCACCCGCCCGGCCCGAGGACGGCTACCACCTGAGCGAGGACCTCGTCGACCGGGCGATCGGGATGGTGCACGACACGACGTCGATCCGCCCGGACCGGCCGTTCTTCTTGTACCTCGCCTTCGGCGCGACGCACGCGCCGCACCAGGCGCCGCGGGACTTCGTCGACAAGTACCGCGGACGGTTCGACACGGGATGGGACGTCGCGCGCGACGAGTGGTTCGCGCGGCAGCGCGAGCTCGGCGTGATCCCCGAGGGCACGCGGCTCGCCCCCCGGAACCCCGGCGTCGAGGCGTGGGACTCGATGCCCGAGACCCACCGCCGCCTCGCCGCGAGGCTGCAGGAGGCCTACGCAGGGTTCCTCGAGCACACCGACGCGCAGATCGGACGGCTGGTCGACGCGCTCGAGCGGCTCGGACAGCTGGACGACACGCTGCTCTTCGTGCTGTCCGACAACGGGGCGAGCCAAGAGGGCGGCCCGTTCGGGGTGATGCACGAGATGAAGTTCTTCAACTTCATCCTCGAGACCCCCGACGAGGCCGTCGCACGCATCGACGACATCGGTGGCCCGCGCAGCCACACGAACTACCCGTGGGGCTGGGCCCAGGCGGGCAACACCCCCTTCAAGTGGTACAAGCAGAACACCCACGAGGGCGGGGTCCACGTCCCGCTCGTCGTCCACTGGCCGAGCGGCGTCGACCCGGCGTCACGCGGGACGACGCGCGACCAGTTCCACCACGTGAACGACGTCGCACCCACGGTCTACGACGTCGTGGGCGTGACGCCGCCGGCGGCGTTCCGGGGCATCGAGCAGCTGCCGATCACCGGGACCTCGCTGCGCTACTCGCTCGACGCTCCCGGCGCACCCACCCGCAAGTCGGTGCAGTACTTCGAGATGATGGGCCACCGAGCGCTGTACCTCGACGGCTGGAAGGTCGTCACGCGCCACACGCCCGGCGTCGCCTTCGAGGACGACACCTGGGAGCTGTACCACGTCGCCGAGGACCGCTCCGAGTGCGTGGACCTCGCCGGGGCCGAACCGGAACGCCTTCGTGAGATGGTCGCGCGGTGGTGGGAGGAGGCCCAGGCCCACGGCGTGCTGCCGCTCGACGACCGAACGATCGAGCTGTTCGCCGCACGGTTCACGGAGGACTCGGTACACCGACCCGATCGGCACTACACCTACCGTCCGCCCGTCTCACCCCTCCCCGCGCAGGCGGGCCCTGCGATCGGCGGTCGCAGCTGGGACCTCGACGCGACGATCGTGCGCGGCGCCGGTGACGACGGCGTGCTCTTCGCGGTCGGCACCGAGAACTCGGGTCTCAGCCTCTTCGTGCTCGAGGGACGGCTGGTGTTCGACTACAACTTCTTCAGCGAGCACCACGTGGCGACGTCGACGCGCCCTGTGCCCGAGGGCCGAAGCGTCGTCGGCGTCCGCTTCGCCCGCCACGGCACGAGCGGCACCGCCACACTCGTCGTCGACGGCGAGCCGACCGGCGCCGTCGAGCTCCCGACGGTGATGCGGGTGATCTCAAGCGTCGGGGCGTCGGTGGGCCTCGACCACGGCTCGGCGGTCAGCGACGCCTACGTCGCGCCCTTCGCCTTCACCGGGGAGCTCGAACGCGTCGACATCCAGCTGATCTCGCCCCGGCCCGATGACGCCGCGGCGGCCGAGGCGCGCTCGATCCTGTCGCGGCAGTGACCGGATTCGCAGGGCGCCCGCCCGGCGCGCCGTAGCATCTCCCCGCCATGCCGACCACCACCAGGAGCACACGTTCGTTCGCCGCGCTCTGCGCGGCCGCGGCCTCGGGGGCGCTGCTCGTGGCGTGCGGCAGCCCCGGGACCTCGACGCCGACCACCACCACCCAGCCAAAGCCCGTCGCCCTGTGCCCGCTCACCGGGACGCCCGCGCCGGGCGGCGTCGTGCCCGCTCGCCCCGCCCTCGCGATGAAGGTCGACAACGTCCAGTACGGGCCGGTCACGAACCCGCCGGGGTACGCCCGCCCGCAGAGCGGGCTCCAGGACGCCGACGTCGTCTTCGAAGAGCAGGTCGAGGGGTCGATCACCCGCTACGCGGCGGTCTTCCAGTGCCGCCAGGCGCCCCTCGTCGGCGACATCCGCTCCGCGCGCCAGATCGACATCGCGCTGCTCTCGCCGCTCGACTCGCCGCTGCTCGTCCACGTCGGCGGCATCGTTCCGGTCATCAACAACATCGACCGCTCCACGCTCGTGAACGTCGACCTCGGCAACTACCCCGGCGCGCAGATCAACCCGCCGAACCGCGTCCCGCCCTACGACGACTTCACGACCACCCAGCGCATCTGGTCGATGTTCCGGACCCGCAGGACGCCGCCAAGGCCGATCTTCACGTACTCCGCCACCCCGCGGGGCGGTCGGCCCGTCTCCCAGGTGCACCTCGACTGGTCCATCACCTCCAACATCTACTGGCGCTGGAACAAGTCAACGGGCACGTGGCTCCGCTTCTACGACAACAGCGACGGCGCCGGCGCGCCCCTCATCCAGCCGGACCTCCTCGCCAACGGCGTGCAGAACCAGGTCCAGAACGTCGTCGTCCAGGTCGTCCACATCTACTTCCTGCCGTGGCTCGAGAACTTCGAGGGCGGCCATGAGGCCGTCGCGAACATCGCCGACAACTCGGGCAAGGCGTACATCTTCCGCAACGGCAAGATGATCGTCGGCACCTGGTCCCGCGGCCCGCTGACGAGCCCGACGATCTTCACCACCGCCCAGCACAAGGTGATCCCGCTCGCGCCAGGGCGGACCTGGGTGGAGGTCTACCCCGACATCGCCCCGGTCGCGGTCACGTTCCCCGCGCGCTGAACCTCTGTTCGCGGCGCTCGTGATGACCGCGGTGTCCGACGTCGCTGCTCAAGCCGTGCGCGCGACCACCCTCGATGCCAGCCCGCGCTGTGCTGCCCGCCACGCGAGCAGCGTGGCGATCGCCATCACGGCCACGCCCACCACGTCGATCACCCCGACGTGGAAGAGATCGGTGGGGATCGAGCGCGGCCGCGGCTGGTGATCGAACAGCCACAGGACCGCGCCGCACAGGAACGCCCCCATGACGGCCGTCGCGGCGAGCCCGACGCGCAGCTCGAAGCGCGCGACGCGCTCGGAGAGCTCGAGGCGACGCAGCGTCATGGCCGCTCCGGTCGCGGCCGCGACCATCACGATCGGGCTCGCGGCCATCCAGAGGACCTCGCGCGTCGGGAAGGCCCCGAGCGCTGCCGGGTGGGCCCAGTACGAGCTGATGCCGAGCGTCAAGGCCCAGAGGAACGCCGCGGGTCCGCCGGGGACCATGCCCTGGAGGGCCCAGTGGTGCCCGCCCGTCCCGGGCCACCCGTTCTCGAAGGCGCGGGCGCCGATCACGAGGACGGCGACGGACACGGCGCACAGCGACGCCGGGACGACGAGCCGGCGACCGTGTCCTCGGAGGATCCTGGTGAGCACCGTCACGACGAGCGGGGTGGCAGCGACGGCCGCGAGCAGCACGAAGGCCGCGACGCCGACCGACATCACGATCGTCCCCCACGTGGTTCCGGTGGTCTTGGGCGACGTCCACTGCCACCCGACCACGAGCTGCGACCACATGGCGAGGCCGAAGCCCAGGAACGCGCCGAGGGCGGCGACCAGCCACGCGAGGCTCGCCTGTGGCTGACGAGCCGAGTCACGCGCGACCCCTGCGAGGCCGGCGGTCGCCGCGCGGGCGACGATGCCGCTCCACGCGACGTCGAGCGTGCGTCGAGCCGACGTGGGTCGCTCGTCGAGCTCGCACTCGAGCAGCGCGCTGAACTCATCCCCGTAGCGATCGCGCCACGCTGCTGGGTACCAGCGCAGCAAGCGACGCGCTCGGCGCTCGCTCGAGTCGCGCGTCGTCATCCCGCCGTCCCCAATCCGAGATCGAGGCGCCGGAGCCCTTCATCGGCGACGCGGCGCTGCGCGTCGAGGTGTGCGCGGAGCGCGGCCGCGCCGCTGGCCGTCAGCTTGTAGGGGCGGCGTCGGTCGTCGCTCTCGAGCGCCTCGATGAGGCCCTGCGCCTCGAGTCGGGCGAGCGCCTCGTAGAGCGTCCCGGGGGGAAGGTGGACGCCCGCCATCGCCTCCACGTCCTTGGTGAGTGCGTAGCCGTGCTTGGCGCCCCCCGCGAGGCTCGTGAGGATGAGCGTCGCGGGCCCTGCGTAGCGGCCGAACCCTGCGAGCGCGCTCCCGTCCTTCGCCCCAGTCGTGGCGCGGGCCATGACGGGGACTCTATATCGGCTCACGATCTAAATGCCGTGACCGACCGCTCCCCGCCGCTCGTGGCAGCGAGGTCGGGGAGCGACCGCACGACGAAGGCCCTCGACGTCTGGTCGCGCATCCGCCAGAGCCCCGCGTCCACGACGAAGTGCGCGGCGACCACGCCGAGGTAGACGCCGAAGAGCGCTCGACCGAGGCCGCCACCCTCGGGGCGGTGCGCGGTCGCGTGGATGGCGACACCGCCGACGACCGCCGCACAGGCGAGCGCGGCCAGCCGCGCGACGCGGCGCCCGGACGCCCCGGGCCGTGCCGCGATGAGGCCCACGAGTCCCAGGTACTGCAGGCCGTGGGCGATCGTCATGCCCCCGATCGCCCCGTAGGGGGACGTGACGACGAACACGGGCGCCGAGAAGCACAGCGAGGTCGTCGTGCAGGCCACGACCCCTGGCGGCCGGTCCACCCGGGGCCGCTGCGAGATGGCCAGCAGCCCGAGGAGGACCGAGAGTGCGAAGCCGGCCCCAGCGGCGCAGAACAGCGGCGCCGACGAGGGCATCATGCCGAGCAGCAGCAGCGAGGGACGCGCGAGGAGTGCGAGCGTGCCGAAGCAGCCCGCGGCGACGATGCAGCGCCGCTCGAGGGACCGAAGCGGACCGGCCCCGTACGACGTGGACGCGAGCGAGGCAATGCCGACGTTCTGCTTCGCATAGTGGAAGAACCACCATGTGAAGAACGCCTCGAGCAGCGCATCAAGGGCTCTCGTGCTGAGGAGCGGGACGACGATGGCCCCCGCGACGACGAGCGCGACGGGGACCGTCACGAAGCGCAACGGGTGTCGACGTGCGCACGCTCGGGCATCCCCGACGCCTGCGAGCCACCCCGTCGATGCCACGTGCATCGATCCCCCCACGAACAAGAGCACCGTCAGCCCGACGGCGGGTGGCACGCCGCGCGGCGGGGAGAGGAGCGCCGCGAGGACCATGACGGCGACCGTGGTCGCCACCGTGGTCGCGACCCACCGGCGCGCGAGTGGCGTCGGCCGCCCCGCGCACTGCTCCCCCATCGGAGAACGCACCAAGCTCACCCGCCGCCGCCCGTCGGGCCGCCCGGCGTGTGCACGATGTGCCAGGCGACGTGCCAGGCGAGGTCCCCGACGCCCGCAGCGAGTGCCAGTGCGGCGCCCAGGGCCACGGCCAGGAGACCGGTGCGCATGGGCCGACGCACCCGGCTCGAGGGGACGGTCCCTCGGGGCGGGAGCGCGGTCTCGTCGTCGGTCGAGGTCCGCTCGACGTTGGGTGTGGGCAGTGGTGTGGCGGTCATGTCCCCACTATATCGGCTCCCGATATACCGTCAAACGATCTAGCGTCGCGGGGCGTCGTCGGGCACCCGCCGTACGATTCCGCCCGTGCCGACGCGCCGACTCTCCGACGCGGAGGCCGCCCGCTTCGCGGAGGCCGGCTGGCTCCTCCTCGACGGCATGCTCGACGTGGACGGCACGGCGCTCCAAGACGAGGTCTCGGAGGTGGCGACCTGGGACGATGCCGGCGAGTGGCTCCAGTACTACGAGCAGACCGACGCGGGTCGGCGCCTCGCGCGCACCGAGAA